>PDWI01004536.1_pt1 | contig 18572 bp, 12 predicted proteins | sample 1430891 | NCBI WGS metagenome assembly PDWI01 (sample SAMN01162508, study PRJNA174530) | Oral metagenome, whole genome shotgun sequencing project. | biome: Marine environment; feature: Marine mammal; material: Swab sample of the gingival sulcus; isolation source: swab sample of gingival sulcus...
AAACTCTGATTTTTAGAGAGTTTTGATTTGTTTTTTTTACATTATTTCATAGGATGAGTAATACGTTTCCATACTTCTCGACCAACTTCTCTTATTTTTTAATAAGTTTTTTGAAAAAATATGAAAAAGGTATCTTTATTTTAATTTTTTTATTACATTTGTAGCATTACATTTTGTAAGAAAAAGAAGCGTTAGCTTTTATTCTGTTATTGGAAATCTACCAAAATTTAACAATGACACAGAATACAAAGACTATCGCTCACGCTTATAGCGTGGGTTGATAACTTGTATCTGCGTCATAAGGTTTTGGTAGAACCTCCAATAGTGGATATGTAGAAGTTACAATTCCACGCTTTCTTTATTTATAAATCCTTATTTACTTCGGAATTGAGTAGTATTATTTATAGATTGTTTAGGTAACAGAATACGGAAAGGTTAACTCGCTAAAAGAGAAAAAAGTAAAAATTAAGTCCGTTTATTTTTTATTACTGAATAAATCTTTAAAAGTCGGAATATGCCGAATAAGACTTGAAATTTGAAGTAGGCGTAATTTAATTATTTATAGATGATGAAACGTATTTTAACATTAGTGATTTGTTTGTTTACAATATTGAGTATTCAAGCACAACTTAGCAGACCAAAAGCTGAAAAAATACTAAAAAGATGGTATGAGTATCCAAATGTAGAGTTTAAGTATATACCTACAAAATTTTATGGCTATAAATATGATTCGACAAGTAGGCTTAAAAAGGCTGAAAGAGCGGGGCTTTTAAGAAGAACAGAAAATTATTATAGTAGTAAAACAAATAGGTGGCATAGCGTATATGATTTGACATCAGGTTCACTTCGCAAGTATATCGCATATGTAGGAAATGATGAAAGTGATGAACATATTAGTCAATTCGCAAATGTATATACTTCAGTGCGTGATTTTAAGGAAGTTACGGGTATAAGATTGAATGCTGATAAAAATGAGGGAACTATTGAATATACTATAATTATTAAGAAAGTTACTCCGTTTGGTAGTGCTTTTGGTCTAAAAAAAGGTCAAGTAATAGATATGAAAGCAAAAGTAGTTCTCTATGATGATGGATGGAGGATTAAGACTAAAACATTGACCACTCCATATGATGAAAGCAAATTAGAATTTTAATAATTAATTTAATGGTATGTTTTATAAAAAAAATCCGAGTTTTTGACTCGGATTTTTTTTAAATTTATATTTAGAGAGTTTTGATTCATTTTTTTACATTATTTCATAGGATGAGTAATGCGTTTCCATACTTCTCGACCAACAAAACCTGTACTTTTGATGCGATACATCAATATTAGGGTATTTTTATCAATCATTTTGTACTTCAATTCGCTATCTGTACCATTTAAACGAGGGTTTAGTGAATGACGTACAATGTGTTCTGTGTAACTTGTGAAATCTCCCTCCTTTTTACCAAGTTCATAAGTACCGTTTAATCCAATAAAAGGATTATTATTAAGAGTACCGTTAAGGTGTCTGAAAGGTTTTCCGTTACAATTCAAAATGGTATAGAAAGTGTTGTCAGGATTGACAATTTTCATCATTCCTGTGTACACGGTTTTTCCATTTTGCCCATTTTCAGATACTTCTCCCCATACGCCTACCAAATCATTAGAGGCAAATATATCTGCTTTGTTGTTCTTTAAGGTAGCACAACTCATTAAAACGCTACCTAAGATAAAATATATAAAAACTCTTTTCATAACTTTTTGATTTAATTATTAAATTTATTTTCACAAAAATTAAAATGTAACTTCTACTTTATCGCCATTATAAGCAATAGCATATACTTTTACATCAGAAGAAACGGCATCTTTGGTTGTGAAAGATGACTTATTAGAAGTGTAAACTAACTTGTCATTTTCCCAAACCTCGTAAGCGACTACATTTTCCCAGTTACTCATTGTAAATTGTTTTCCAGAATGCGTTGCTGTTCCTTTTACAATGGTTGCTTGGTTTTTGAAAATTTCCCAATTAGCATCGCAAATATAGTTGATACCAGCGTCAGGTTTTTCGTATCCTTTAGATTGAATTTCTGAAATTAAATTGTCGATTTCTGCTTGAGTAATAGTTAATTGTCCTTTACCATAATCGTCTATTTCTCTGTCAATAGGCGATAACATTCCCCACTTTTTGAAGAAATCAGTAAGGTCTTTTTGTGTAACCTCACAGAATGTTTTTACGCATTCTAACTGAGCCCGTCCGTTGGTGTTAGGATTTGCTTTGACACGAATTTGCTCATAGAAATCTTTGTAAAAATCGGTATAGCCTTTTGCATTTGAGAAATACAACTGCAATTGCCAGAATGGTACTAATTTACAGAATACATCTTTTCCTGAGCCGTGAGGTGTGTTTTCCACAAAAAACTCGTAATAGGCTTTTTCATAACGGTTAGGGAATCCCTCGCCACTTAAATCTTCGCCTTGTATTCTCGCAGTATTTCCCCATTCTGTTTGCACGTAAAGCGAATGTACGTTGTTAGTTACCTCAGTCATTCCTTTCCATTTGAATCCAGGACGAGTTTGGTGGCTATGTCCAACTTCGTGAGCAGGTCCCCAAGGATTTGTTCTTAAATTCTGAGGATTTAACAATTGAGAAATAGTCGTTTCGTTATAAGCCGTTCTGTAGGCTGTTGAGTACATATAAGAGTGGTACATTACGTGGAAATAAGCACGGTTTACAGGTACTCTGTCGTACTTTATTAAGCCCATAAAGTCCTGTTCTAAACGCACTAATTCATCAAAAGTATTGATTAACTCAAGTCCTTTTCCTTGTGTATAACTCCTGTACGCATCTACTGGGAATGTTAGGTGTGCTTTCTTTCCTAATACATCAAAATAGTCGTCAGTAGTAGCATTGAGTAATCTGTTCCAATCGGATGCTTGGTGTTTCTGACTGTCAAAATAACCATTGACTTGACCCGTTGCAAAGTGAATTTTTATCTTAGGTGCTGTTTCATAATCAGGAGTGTGATAGAAAACGTATATCAAGCCTTTGTTTTTCGCTTTGATTTTATTAACCCCTTGTGAAAGACCATAATATGACGCATTTCCATAGCCGTCACCACCTGGCTTATCTAAGTTTTGAATTTTAATACTGACGCTGTAACCTTGCGTATCTCCAACAAAAGCAATCAGTTCATCTCCAGCATCTACACGAATACCTGTAGGATTGTCTAATAAACTATATTGTGAAGTTTTGTTTGTTCTAGCAATCTCATTTGGGTGTGGATACGCTTTGTATTCTTGAATACGGAATTCTCTAGGATATTCTTTTTTAAGCATAAAATGAGCAATACTTTTGTATAGAATATTAGAGATGTTCTCTACGTCGTTTTCTGTAATTTCTGGTTTTAATTCCGAGCAAGTCAAGTCTGTAAATATACTTAGAGGATTTGTATTTTCGGTGTTTCTTTTGTAGAACTCCATTTCAGCACAACTCGCAAATCCTTTTCCGTCCCCGTGACCTGATTTAATGACAAATCGTACAGATTTAGGTTTTATTAACGGATTTTTAAAGACAACCTTAGTTGCTGATGCGGAACCTCTAAAATCATAATCTATTACTTTTTTTAGAGTAGGTTCACTTTCGGTAGTCACCCAAATTTCTACTTCTTTAAAATGCCCATTATAACCTTGAGTTCTTGGATAATAAATTAAATAATCAATTTTTTCTTGATCTTTAAAGAAATATTCAAGTGTAATAGGGAAGTAGTTGTCTGGAGAATTGTTCCAACTGGAATGGTAAATCGTTTCCATTTTTCCGTCGAAAGATTTATCAATACCCTCGCCATTTTGAAAAGAAGAGGCTGTTGCGTGATCCACAGGAACTTTTATATCATCTTTGATGGCTCCGTTAGAATTTCCGTCATATTTCTTTTGTTTCTTTTGCTTAACAGATATTTTTTTGCTGATATTTCCATTTTTTTGTTGGATAATGATTTCGACAGTTCGTTCCTTACCAGAATTCCAATCAACGGTATAAACAAAAGAAGTTTTAGTATCATCTTTTTCGTCTTTTTCTTCGGATTTTTTAGTAATCCAATTAACTTGTTCAGAAAGAGATACTTCATATTCGATATTTGAGATGATGTCAAAAGTAATGTCCTCTCCTTTACCTTTAACGGTAAAATGAGGTCTGGAAACAACTATTGATGGCGTAATCCCTAACTGCTTTACAGTTACGGTTTGTTTTTCTTGTTTTGCAGATAAAGTAACAGTTCCAGTTCTTGAATCACTTTTGTTCTCAGGAACGCTGATTTCTAATGTGTTACCTTTTCTGTTGGCAGTTAACCATTTTTTAGCATCTGCTGAAACAGAGACTTTCCAGTCAAGGTTACTTTCTACTGAAATCGTTTTAGTGCCTTTCAAAGTAGAAAATAATACATTACTTTTTGCGACTTTTAACGTGTCGGGTGCCTCAATGTCTTTTTTACAAGAAAAAATAACAAAGAGAAATGATAAAAAAACGAATAATTTTGATAAATTTTTCATATAATATTAGTTTTGGTTATTGTTCAAATTTGAATTATAAATTTTATTACAGACAAAATTATAAAAAATATTATTTAATTGACAAAAAAATATAGTTAAAATTGTAAAATTTTATTTTAGTGTTCAGTAAGCAGTTTTGACTGATTACTGCTACTGAATATTGCCTACTCATATTTTTCATTAATGGAAGAAGTAAGAGTATGATTTTACCTTAAATATGAGGTGGAAAATTGTTGAAAATCAAAGTAAAATAAATTATTGTTGAATAAAAACTCTTAAACTATTATATTTGTCGTCTATGAGAGTCGATAAATACTTATGGTGTATTCGTTATTATAAAACGAGAAGTATCGCTACTGATGCTTGTAAGAAAGGTCATATAAAAGTAGGAGGGGAGTCTGTAAAGCCCTCAAAATCTATTTTTGTGGGCGATGAAATTACAGTGCGAAAAAATCAAGTGAGTTACACGCTCAAGGTGTTGGATATTCCACCAAATAGGGTGGGAGCAAAACTTGTCGATATGTATCGAAAAGATACGACACCAACGGAGGAATTGAGTCGATTGGATTTATTAAAATATTCCAAAGATTACTATCGAAAAAAGGGAACAGGTCGTCCTACGAAAAAAGACCGACGTGATTTAGAAGATTATTGCTCTTAGCACAAAAAAATAGGTTGTCAGAAAATGACAACCTAATTTTTTTTATGAGGTTAGAATGGTTTATTTTTTTTCACCATTTACCATTTTGTCTGCTAATACAACTGCGTTGTAAGCATTTAAAACTCTACCTGAAATAGAAAGTTCAGACAAGTTTGTTTTTTCTTTTTTACCTGGAATATTTACTTTAAAAGTAATAGGTGTTCCAGAATTCATAAGGATATGTTTTACCTGAGAAGCAGATAATTGAGGGTAGTAAGAACGTATCAATGTTGCTACTCCTGCTACCTCTGGCGAAGCCATTGATGTTCCATTATAACGCTTGTAATTGTTTTTAGGAACTGTAGAGTAAATTTGTACTCCTGGAGCAAAAATATCTACATTCTTCTTTCCATAGTTAGAGAAAACCGCTGGTAAGTTCTCGTTGTAATTAGAACTCATAGCTCCTACAGTAATCATATTGTCTGCAATTTCATTGATTTTGTCTTCTGAGTCATTTGGCCAGTTGTATCCAGTATCGATATCTTTACTGTCATTTCCTGCTGCGTGAACTAATAAAACGTCTTTCTTTTCAGCGTATTTAATCGCATCAAAAACCCATTCTTTGTTAGGAGAAAAACTCTTTCCAAAACTCATATTGATGACTTTTGCACCATTATCTACAGCGTATCTAATTGCTAAAGCAACGTCTTTATCTCTTTCGTCACCGTCAGGTATAGCTCTTACACTCATTAATTTAGCATTGTTAGCAATTCCTTGCATTCCAATACCGTTTTCTCTGTTTGCTAAGATAATTCCAGATACGTGTGTTCCGTGAGATTCTGTGTCTTTTGAACCAATTACATAACCATTTCCGTAGTTTACGTCTTTAATATTTTCAGGATCATCTCCAACAATTGCACGTCCGTCAAAGTTCAAATCATAGTTTTTGTTTTTCTTTTGAGTTTCGTAATAGTCGTAAAACTCTTTTTTAGAAAAACCTCTGTTGTATAGAGAAATAAGTCTGTCTAATAAGAATGTCTCTTCAGGATTAGTCGTTTTATGATTTTTCAAATCCTCCAAAGTAAAGTCATTCTTTCCTAACATTTTCTTTACTTTTTGGAAAGCCATATCAATTGCTTGTAAGGCTTGCATTGTTTGATTGTGTCCTTGTGCTTTTTTCTCGTAAGCTTTTTTGTACTCTACGTACTTTCTGTATTCCTCTTTTTCGTTAGGTTGAATATCAGACTCTTTTTTACCGTCGAATAATTTTTTGTATTTAGCATATAAACGAGTGATTTCTAACTGCTCAGGAGCGTCAATTCTATTTCCTCCTAAGAAATTCCAACCATATACATCGTCTACATATCCGTTGTTATCATCATCAATTCCGTTTCCAGCTACTTCACCTGGATTCATCCAAAGAACATCTTTCAAATCTTCGTGTTCGATATCAATTCCTGAATCAATCACACCTACTACTACCGTTTGAGATTTCTTTCCAGCCAAGAATTCGTATGCTTTGTCTAAACTCATTCCTGGAATGGTGTCTGTCATTAAATCTTTGTGAGCCCAATGGTCAAAGGTCTTTTTGTCAATTTTACCCTTTTTAGCAGGTAAATTTACTTCCAAACCACCTACTACAGGTACTTTTTTACTTTTGATGGATTTTACAGTTCCACAACTCACTGCTAACGAAGCAGTCATCGCTACTAATGCGACTTTTTTTGCTATTTTCATAGGATTCTTATTTAATTAAATATTTCGTTAAATGTATATGTTTTATCAAGGCGAACGCCTTTTTCAGTCTGTTTTAAGGTGCATATTTCATGTTCGGCATCGTGCTCCAAAAATATGAAATAATCGTCTTCAACAGCCTTGTTTAAAAATGTTTCTTTTTCTTTCATCGTCAGTAGTGGACGCGTATCGTATCCCATTACATACGGCAAAGGAATATGTCCAATGGTCGGCAATAAATCAGCCGCAAATACCAACTTTTTACCCTGATACTCGATGTGAGGAATCATTTGTTTTTCTGTGTGTCCATCAACGGTTAAAATATCAAAAGGTAAATTCGTTTTATCAGTTATAAATTTTAATTGCCCACTTTCTTCAATAGGGAAAATATTTTCCTTTAAAAAAGATGCTTTTTCACGAGGGTTAGGTTTTGTTGCCCATTCCCAATGGGAGGTATTGCTCCAGTAAGTAGCGTTCTTGAAAGCAGGTTCATAGCCTGTTCTGTTTTTATTCCACTGGATAGCCCCACCACAATGGTCAAAATGTAAATGTGTCAAAAACACATCGGTAATATCATCTTTAGAAAAGCCTATATTTTTTAGTGATTTATCTAAAGTTGCATCACCATTTAGATAGTAATAGCCAAAAAACTTGTCGGACTGTTTGTTACCTAAACCTGTGTCTATCAAGATAAGTCGATTACCGTCTTCAATAAGCATACAACGCATGGCTAAATTTACCAAATTTCTCTCATCAGCATGAGTTGTACGTTGCCAAATGACTTTGGGAACAACACCGAACATTGCACCGCCGTCAAGTTTGAAATTACCTGTTTCTAAGGAATATATTTTCATTTGTTTATTTTCAATTCGATAGTTGGGAGCGCCAACTCTGCAAATATAGGTGTTTTTTTGTTAAAGAACTGTGAATTGTAAGACTTTCTATGTCGAACTTATTGAAATTTCAACATAAACTATCAATTACCCCATAATTACCGTAGAATTCACAACTTCATCAATGATAAAAAAACTGGAGGTGTTCCCAATTTGCTCAATATTAGTGATTTTAGAAACCATAAATTCTCGGTAGGATGCCATATCTTTCGTGTAAATTTTCAAGATGTAATCGTAATCGCCACTTACGTGGAAACATTCCGAAATTTCAGGTATTTTCTTAATGTTTTTCTCAAAATTAAGAATGTTCTCTCTTGTGTGTTTATTCAACTTAATATGGCAAAAAGCGAGTAAAGGTTTTCCCATTTTGCACCTATCTACAAGAGCTACATATTTTTTTATAATTCCGTTTCTTTCTAATTTTTTAATTCTTTCGTAAACAGCCGTATTTGATAAATTGAGAGTTAGAGAGAGTTGTTTAGTCGTTTGTTTGCTGTCTTGTTGTAGCAAATAAAGCAATTCTTGGTCTATGGCATCTAAATTCATTTTGTTTCTTTGAAAAATTACACAATAATTATATTAATAATGGTAAAAATAGAAAAATTATCTATTAAAATAAAATTTTTAAGAAAAAATATCTTAATTTTTTGGTTTGTGTGGTGTTTTGTAAATATATTCAATTACTTTGTAGTAAAATAAATTTTAGAATTATGAAACGTTTTAACCCAATCAAAAATATAGAAAAATTTCGTCATTCAGAAGATTTAGGAGGAGTCAATCCTCCTATTTCTGATTCATCAACATACACTTTTTCCTCAGGACAGCAAATGTTAGATACATTTCACGGAGAAGGAGAAGGTAATTTCTTGTATTCTCGTCATTTATCGCCGTCTAATTTGATTCTTTCAGACGCTTTGGCGTCTATGGAAGGAGCGGAGGCTGGAAATGTAGCCGCTTCAGGAATGGGAGCGATTACTTCTGTTTTATTGGAATTGTGTGAGGCTGGTGATCATATTGTGTCAAGTAGAACGGTTTATGGTGGAACGTATGCGTTTTTGAAGAATTTTATGGCAAAATTGTCTATTCCGACTTCATTTGTGGATATTACTTCTATCGAAAAAATTAAAGAGGCAATTACACCTAAAACAAAGGTGATTTATTGCGAAACATTAAGTAATCCGTTATTGGAAATTGCTGATATTTCGGCTATTTCTGCATTGGCAAAAGAGCGAGGAATTACATTGGTGGTAGATAATACTTTTTCACCTTTGTTGGTTTCGCCTATTCAATTAGGAGCAGATGTTGTGGTGCATAGTTTAACTAAATTTATCAATGGAGCATCGGATACAGTAGGAGGTATTGTGTGTGGAAGTCAAGAGTTTATTGATAGATTGAGAGATGTGAATACAGGGGCAGCAATGCTACTTGGTATGACGATGGATAGCCTTCGTTCAGCATCAATAATGAAAAATTTACAAACCTTACCATTACGAATGAAACAGCATAGTAAAAATGCAATGTATTTGGCTCAACGATTTGAAAAAGATGGTTTTAAAACGGCATATCCAGGGTTAGAATCACATCCACATCACGAATTGGCAAAACAAATGTTCCGTACAGAAGAAATTGGTTTTGGAGGAATTGTAACCGTAGATTTAGGATCTTTTGAAAAAGCAAACAAGGTAATGTCGTTAATGCAAGAGAGAAAAATAGGCTATTTGGCTGTTAGTTTAGGCTTTTATAAAACTTTATTTTCAGCACCAGGAACTTCTACTTCTTCCGAAATTCCAGAAGAAGAGCAAAAAGCAATGGGACTTTCTGACGGTTTAGTGCGTTTTTCAATAGGTTTGGATAGCGATATTGAGCGAACTTATGAGCAGATTAAGGCTTGTATTTTAGAGGTTTAATATTTTTTTGCAATATACTCGTATAAAGATTTAAGACTGTTTCTTCCCTCGAAGTAACAATTACCGTCATTGTGATTGTAGGAAAGCAATATCAAACAAGTAATACAATTTTTGAATATTTTTTTATTTTAAAAGCCCCTAAAATTTTTAAAAACTTTGGGGGCTGAAAATAAGTATGATTTTATATAAATATTTTATTTGCAAACCCGTTTGTAAATAAAATCAATTAAAATTCACTCGTAAAATGCAGTTTTACCGTAGGATATTTCTGCTGAGTCATTTGTATAGAAAATGCCGAATCGGCTAAAAATACCAACTGTCCTTGTTTGTCAGTAGCTAAATAACGTTGTTTTACTCGCTTAAATTCCTTAAATTCATCGTTGTCACTTTCAGGCTCTACCCAGCAGGCTTTGTGTATGTTGATATTTTCATAGGTACACTTTGCTCCGTATTCGTGTTCCAAACGATACTGGATGACTTCGTACTGTAACGCACCAACAGTTCCGATGATTTTTCGTCCGTTCATATCTAAGGTAAATAACTGAGCAACTCCCTCGTCCATTAATTGGTCAAGGCCTTTATAAAGTTGTTTTGATTTTAATGGGTCGGCATTATTGACATATCTAAAATGCTCTGGTGAGAAACTCGGAATACCTTTAAACATCATTTCTTCGCCCTCGGTAAGCGTATCACCAATTTTGAAATTTCCTGTATCGTGAAGTCCAACGATGTCCCCTGGATAAGATTTCTCTACGATTTGTTTTTTCTCAGCGAAAAAGGCATTTGGGCTCGAAAACTTAATTTTTTTACTCAATCGAGTATGTAAATAAGGGGCGTTTTTCTCAAAAGTTCCTGATACAATTTTTAAGAATGCCAATCTGTTGCGATGGTTAGGATCCATATTAGCGTGGATTTTAAACACAAATCCAGTCATTGTTTCCTCTTTGGAATCCACCAATCGTGTATCGGACATCTTAGGCTGTGGCGACGGAGCGATATTGACAAAGCAATCTAATAACTCTTGCACCCCAAAATTATTCAATGCCGAGCCAAAAAATACAGGTTGTAATTCGCCTTTTAGATACGCCTCTTGCTCAAACGGAGGATAAACTTCCGTTACTAATTCCAATTCTTCTCGCAAGGTTTCAGCAGAAGTTTCTCCGATGACTTCGTCCAATTCAGGAGTAGAAATATCGGTAAATTCAATTCCTTTGCTTACTTTTTGCTTGTTTTCCGCACTAAATAGATTGAGTTTTTGTTCATAAATATTGTAAATCCCTTTAAACTCATGTCCCATTCCGATAGGGAAACTCAAAGGAGTTACGGTTAATCCTAATTTTTGTTCTACTTCATCAAGGAGATCAAAAGCATCTTTACCTTCACGATCAAGTTTATTGATAAAGACAATCATAGGGATATTTCGCATACGACAAACTTCTACTAATTTTTCCGTTTGCTCCTCTACACCTTTTGCTACATCAATAACGACAATTACGCTATCTACGGCAGTCAAGGTTCTGAAAGTATCTTCTGCAAAATCTTTGTGTCCTGGAGTATCTAAGATATTGATTTTTTTATCCTTATATATAAAAGCTAGGACGGAAGTGGCTACAGAAATTCCTCTTTGTCGTTCGATTTCCATAAAATCGGAAGTAGCCCCTTTTTTGATTTTATTACTTTTTACGGCACCTGCCTCTTGAATAGCTCCTCCAAATAGCAATAATTTTTCGGTAAGCGTTGTCTTTCCTGCGTCAGGGTGTGATATAATTCCGAACGTTCGTCTACGTTGTATTTCTTCTAAAAAACTCATTTGTAAAAATTAAGGGTGCAAATGTAGGAATTCCTTATTGGAATGGCAAATGTGTACCTGTTTTTTGAAAAATATTTAATCAAAAAGGGCAATTGTTGTCAATATTCTCTTTCTAAGAAAAATAGGAGTAAAAAAAAGATTATTTTTCTTGTTTTGTTAAGAAAAAGTTAAGATATTTGCAAGTGTATTAACTAATAATAAACTAATATGAGAAAGATTAGACTTTTTTTAACGCTAGTGTTAGCGTTTGTGGTGCAATTTTCTTTTGCACAGGAGAAAGTAATTACAGGAACAGTTTCTGAAGAAAGTGGTCCATTACCAGGGGTAAATGTAATTATTAAAGGTACTACTAAAGGTACTCAGACAGACTTCGATGGGAAGTACGTATTAAAAGATGTAAAGAAAGGGGATGTTATCCAGTTCAGTTACGTAGGAATGAAAACTGTTGAGAAGAAGGTAGGCTCTGGCAAAGTGATAAACGTGAAGATGAAATCTGAGAATACTTTGGAAGAAGTTGTAATTGTGGGGTATGGTACTGCTAAGAAAACATCTCTAACAGGTAGCTCGAAAAGTGTAAAGTCAGATGCTATTCAATCAAAGGCAGCATCTAATATTTCAACAGCATTGTCGGGAGAAGTGTCAGGGGTTCACGTTGTTAATTCAAGTGGACAGCCAGGTAGTACTGCAAAAGTTCGTATTCGTGGTTTTAGTTCTATTGATGGAGTTAATGATCCTCTTTATGTAGTAGATGGAGTGCCTTATGAAGGAAACGTGAATGCCATCAATCAATCAGATATAGAAACTTTTACGGTATTGAAAGATGCCTCTGCAACCGCTATTTATGGGTCTCGTGGTTCTAATGGAGTTATTGTGATTACGACTAAGAAAGGAAAGAAAGGAACATCTTTTATTGAAGTAGAAACTAAAACAGGATTAAGTATGGAACTTCTTCCTAGATATGATGTGATTTCTTCGCCAGATGAATATGCTGAGCTGAGTTGGGATATTTTAAGAAGATATATTGCTATAAATGAAGCGGGAGCAAAATATTCTGATCAAAAGTTAAGAGAACTTGCTAGTAATAGATTATTTTCAGATGAGCCTGATAGAGGGAAAATACCTACTTTCTATAATATGTGGAATCAAAGTGGAACAGATTTGATTGACCCTGTAACAGGGAAGTTACGTCCAAATGTTACAAGAAGATATACGCCAGAAGATTGGGATAAACATCTTTTTGATACAGGATTAAGAACTGAAACAACAGTAAAATTAAGTGGAGGAAATGATAAGACGAGATATTACACATCTATTGGATATTTAGATGATAATGGTTATGCTAAAAAGACCAATTTTAATCGTATTACAACAAGATTAAACGTAAATCACGAAGTTAAAGAATGGTTAAAAGGCTCTGTAAATATGACGTTTGTTACTTCTAAAAGTAGAGGAGCAGAAGGTTTAGGTGGTAGATACTCTGCTAATCCATTTTACTTTGCTAAAAATACACCGCCAATATATCCAGTATATCAAAGAGATGCCAAAGGAAATAAAATACCAGAACCTTATTTTGGAGGATATTTGTACGATGTGGGTTCAGGTATAGACCCTACAACAGGTACAAAACGTTCAGATAGACCATTTGCGAATGATACCAGTCCATTAGTAACCATTATGTATGATTATGATCGAGGTACAAATTACAGATTTGTGGGGAATCAATATTTAGAGGCTAAATTGGCGGAAGGTTTAACGCTTTCTTCTCGTTTTGGTTTAGAGTATTTAAATTACAATGGGGTAACTCGTAGAAATCCATTTTATGGTAATTCCGTTACTACAAAAGGTAGTATTTCTAAGAAAAATACGCAGACCAAATTCTATACTTGGACGAAGTTATTGAAGTATGAAAAGGAATTTGATGAACACAATGTAAATGTGTTATTGGCTCACGAAAATAGTGATTATGAATACAAAACTTTTGGAGCAAGAAAAACAGGATTGGTAAATCCTTTTGGAAATGATTTTGACAATGCTATCAAGGATGAATCAGCGGCATATTCTTATACGAGAAATTATTCTATGGAAAGTTATTTTGGACAGTTAAATTATGAGTATGATAGTAAGTATATAGGAACTTTTACATTCCGTAGAGATGGTACTTCAAAATTCTCTGAAAATAAATGGGATAACTTTGGATCAGTAGGTTTAGCTTGGAGAATTGCACAAGAAGATTTTATGTCAGATTCAGATATCTTTAAAGAATTGAAGTTAAGAACATCTTATGGACTTACAGGAAATCAAGGTACAGCAAGAACAGGAATACGAGTGTTTTACGCAAACCAAGATTTATATACTATTGGTAATGTAGCAGGTAATCCTACTTTGAGTCTTCATCTTAAAGGAAACCCTGATTTGACTTGGGAGACGTCTAAGATGTTTTCAGTAGGTACCGAATTTAATATTTCTGATGTATTAATTGGATCTTTTGATTATTACATCAAAGATACACAAAACATGTTCTACAATAAAAGGGGAGGAATTTCAACAGGGGTTGCTTTTGTAAAAGTAAATGATGGAGAGATGAGAAATTCAGGTTTTGAATTTGACCTTAAAGCACACGTTGTTAATACAAATGATTTTAAATTTGATGTTACTTTGAATGGTGAAATGGTAAAAAATGAGATTACAGCAATGCCAATAGACCCTTCTACTGGTAAACAAGTTGTTTTAAATGGAAATTTATCAACAGGACGATCTTATTACGATTATTATATGCCAGAATGGGCAGGAGTTAATGAAAAAACTGGTCAGGCTCAATGGGTATCTTATTACGATGATAAGAATGATAATAATAAGAGAGACGACGATGAAACTATCAAAAGTATGACTTTGTATAAAGCACAAAATAAAGATGCCAAAATCAAGAAAGATGTTACTACTAAGTATTCAGATGCTACACAGAAGTATATTGATAAATTGAGTGTACCTACTGTTAGAGGTGCTTTTGGAGTGTATTTAGACTATAAAGGTTTCTCTTTTGGCGCTCAGTTCTTATACGGATTAGGAGGATATATTTATGATGGAGAGTATGCTTCTTATATGGGAGATGGAAAAGTAGGTAACTCTAATTACCATATAGATGTTAGAAATCGTTGGAAAAAAGAAGGGGATAAGACAGATATCCCAAGATTTACAGGAACTGCAGATAGTAATGCGACTTCTACGTCAACAAGATTTTTAACAAAAATGGATTACTTAAATTTGAATAATCTTAAGTTAGGATATTCTTTACCTAAAAATTATATCAAAGGATTAGGGATTGAAAAACTTGCTTTCTTCTTGTCAGGAGATAATTTATGGGTAGCATCTCATAGAAAAGGTTTAAATCCTACTACTGATGGAGCAACTGATGATATCACTTATAATCCATTATCTACGGTAACATTAGGTGTAAATGTTAAATTTTAATCATTAAAAAAGAGAAGATATGAACAATTATAATAAAATAAGAAATTTATTTTTTGCAGCATTCATCCTTACTTTTGTGGGGTGTGGCAAAGATTATTTAGAAAAAGAGCCATCAGAAAATTATTTGACTTCAGAGCAAATAAAAGAGATAGCTAAAGTTGATCCTAATATTACAAAATCACTTGTTGATGGGCTTTACAATTATATGGCAGAAGCAGGTGTAGGAGGAGTTGGAACTAACGAAGATTTTGGACAAAAAGCAAATGATGTTATCTCGGATATTCTTTCCTGTGATATGGCATATACAAATGCTTACAACAGATATGGTTCGATTGCTAATTTAACTGCTGTAGAGAATTATAGAGCAATAGTACCTCATTATATCTTTTGGAGATATTATTACAAAATAGTAGCTCAAGCAAATGCTGTAATTGCAGCTTATGGAGGTAATGATGCTGTTCCACCTTCAGATAAAGGAAAATGGCTGTATGGGCAAGCAAAAGCAATGCGAGCTTACGCTTATTTATATTTGGCAATGTACTATACAACAGAGTATAAAGAAAATGATAAAATCTTAGTTTTATATACTGAGCCAGCTTCAGAGGCGAAGCCTCAAACAACAACAAAAGAGGTAATGGACTTAGTTGTAAAAGATTTGGAACAAGCTATTTCTTTATTAAGTACTTTTAATAGAGAAAATAAGAGTATGGTTAATCAAAATGTATCAAGAGGTTTATTAGCATATGCATACGCCTATATGGGTAAATATGACAAAGTTGTACCTTTGGCAAGTGAGATTATTAATAGTGGAGAATTTATACTTACACCAAAAGACAGACTTTATAGTGGTATGAATTCTGTTGCAGATGAAAAAGGCTGGATGTGGGGTGTAGATATTATTCCTGATATGAAATTAAGTTTAACTTCTTGGTGGGGGCAGGTAGACTATTTTTCTTTTAGTTATGCCGCTTATGGAGGATATAAACAAATTGATGACATCTTGTATGGTAAAATTAAAGATAAGGATTTAAGGAAAAAGCAATTTAGACCAACTGCACCTCATATGCCTTGGGGTAAATTTTTTGCACCAGGTAAGAAGCATAAAGGGACAAAGAGAACTATTGAAGAAGATTATGTTTATATGAGAGTAGCGGAATTTTACTTGTTGAAAGCTGAGGCGCAAGCTAAGTTAGGGCAAGATGCTGCCGCAAAAGAAACATTAAAGCCCTTCTTAAAGGAACGTTACGAAACTCCTGCTGATTATGCTTATATTCTTGCAGAAAATGGAAAGGAATTACAAGATGAGATTTACTTGCAGACACGTATAGAGCTTTGGGGAGAAGGAAAGAGTTATTTTGCTATGAAACGAAATAAAGCAAAAGTATCAAGAGGAAATAATCATTCACACTTACCAAATACAAGTTATGATTACAATGATCCAAAGCTAACTCTTAAAGTGCCAAAAGATGAGGTTGAAAACAACCCTAATATTAAACAATAAGCAATAGGATTTAACAAAAATAGAGATCGTCTAAAAAGAAATTTTTAGGCGATTTCTGTTTTTATGGAATAATTTTGGTAGTTGTTTATTTTAAACTACCAATCGATTTATTTTCGTGAGTGGTTTAATGATTAAAAGAAGTAATAAAATAAATTAATCGTTATAAATAAAACTCTGTATACACCTTTTAAGTAATAATTCGAATACTAAGACTTATTAGCTTTAACTTTTAAATAACCCCCATTTTTTTCATCAAGAAAGAAGCACTTTGGTTCTGACAGACACCATTTTGTAACTTGTAATCAAACACAAGTTCGTTATCAACGATATTTACTTCAAAGTTTTTGTTGGTTAAGTGTTTAGGGTGTTTTTTAGTGAGTTGGCAAACTTCTAAATCGTGTGTCGCAATGACACCAATGGCTTTGTTTGTAACCATTTTTTTGATGAATTCAATTGTTCCGTTTTGTTTGTCGTTGGAATTGGTTCCTTTGAGAATTTCATCTAATAAAATAAAACAAGGTTTTTCTTGAGTCGTTTTTGCAATTTGTTGTAGTCGTTTTATTTCAGCGAAAAAATAAGACTCGTTTTCGGATAGAGAATCGCTAAGACGCATAAAAACCAAGAGTTCTAAAGATTCGATATTTGCTTGTGTTGCACAAACTACTGCTCCTGCTTTTGCTAATACCAAATTGACACCAAGAGTTCGTAAAAAAGTACTTTTTCCAGACATATTAGAGCCAGTAAGTAATACAAAAGGGTGTTCTTTAAACGAAATATTATTGGTAATTCTCTTGTCTTTTGGGATTAATGGATGTCCAATATCATTAAATTCAAATACACAATTATTATTGAATGTTGGATAGGTGAATTCAGGATTGTTGCATGCAAAATTAGCAAGACTATTTAGTGTTTCAATTTCCCCAATAATCTCTAACCAATTTTTTATTCTTGTAGAATTTTGCTTTTTCCAAAGGGTTAGTTTGTGAAGTTGGTGTACGTGATATTGAAAAATACCATTGAATAGAGGAGAGGCGAAAATATTCAAAAAACTATCCATATTCCCAAATAATACGGAAAGACGATGTATTTCTTCACTTGCTTTTTGAGGACTTGTTATAGTCGAATGAAGTTGTTTGAGTCGTTCATTTTCAAAGTTTTGAGTTTCTATTTCTGTAAGAATGAGACTGTATTTTTTGAGTAAAGAGTCAATGTTTTCAGAATGAGTGAGGATATCTTTAATCCTTTTGGTATGGAATGAAGTCAGAAATAAATTCGTAAAGAACAAGGCAATACAAATACTATAAAAACGAGGAATTGTTATAAAAAAATGTGAGCCAATTACAGTTAGAAATAAAATTGGGACAATATAAGCCAATATTAAAATCGTTTTACTCAGTTTTGTTTCCTTTTTTTCTGTCCAATGTAGTAGTTTTTGGTATTTTTCAGAACTATCGTTAATGTTTTTTGCAATAGCATAAATACGTTGTCGCCACGAAATTTTCGGAGTTAATTCTTCTACCGCTTTTTGATGTATGGTTAAATCCTTTTTAGGAATAGGATTTGTAAGTCGTTGAGCGAGTGTTGTTTTTCCGATGTGTAACGCTGTTCGGTTGAGATACTGAAATAGAGACTTATCTCCGAATAAATCCAAGTCATAAGAATATAAATGTTTATTATCTATAAATTCTCGACCAGCATCAAAAGAATATTTTTGGTCTTGTAAGAACTCAATTTCCGCTTTGTTAATTTGAATAAGTGTATGTTTTATTTTCTTTTTCCAACCAATTTTAGAGTGGTATTTTATCAGTCTTAAAAATAGGAGGAAACCCACAATTCCAATCGGAATATAAATGTATTGTTGAGATTTGATGTATAGATAAATACTTGTTAAAAATACGAGAATCAATAAAATACGAACTATTGAAATAAGGTTGTAATGTCTTTTTACACGTTGGTATTTTTCTTGATGGTCTTTGACAATATCCTTATATTTTTCAAGCATTTATAAAATTCTATTTAGTTCATTTCTCAAATCATCGCTCACTTTTGTAGTGTATTTGGTACGTTTGTATTGTGTTACAGGTTGAATTCC
>PDWI01004538.1_pt1 | contig 18570 bp, 19 predicted proteins | sample 1430891 | NCBI WGS metagenome assembly PDWI01 (sample SAMN01162508, study PRJNA174530) | Oral metagenome, whole genome shotgun sequencing project. | biome: Marine environment; feature: Marine mammal; material: Swab sample of the gingival sulcus; isolation source: swab sample of gingival sulcus...
TTTTTGGCTATTTCGCCAATTTTCGGGGTTTATTTATGGTAAATATACAAACTATTTTATTGAATTACAATAATTTATGTGTTTTGTGAATGTGCCTATTTAAATCGAATTTCATTTCTCCGCAAGCACATTGAGCAATTGAATATAATGGCAATAATATGAAAAGTATATTTTTCATTAATTTTAGTCTTTGTATTGGGATTTTTTGTCTTTAAGATTCTATTTTTTCCATTCACCTTTTTCTTCGATTTTCTGTATTCCTTTTAATTGTCCATTTTCAGAATATCTTTTCCATTCGCCTACCCGTTGCTTGTTTTTATATTTTTTTATTTTTTGAATTTGTCCATTTTGGTAATACCATTTCCATTCACCTTCCCTATGATTATCTTTATATTTTCCTATCATTTTCAATTGACCATCTTCATAATATCTTCTACATTCGCCAACACGTTTTCCTTTTTCAAAAGTTCCTATTTCCGCTAACTGTCCATTTTCAAAATAAACTTTCCATTCACCTACAGCTATGGCATTTTTAAAATATTTTATTGATTTTAATTTTTGACTTTTATAATAATATTCTTCCCACTTTTCTATTTCGGTCACCTTATTTAACGTGCGAATACTTTTTAATTGTCCGCTTTCGTAATAATCTTTTTTAATTTCTTGTCCAAAAGATGATGTAAATGTAAAAAATGCAAATACTATTAATAAATTCTTCATGATAGCTACCCCAAATATTCTTTACACGCAATTTCTCCTTCCAATACCATTAATGCGTTCATTGCCAAAGCGGACATTTCATCCTCGCCAGCATACACAAAAACAGGAGCGATAAAACCAATCATATTTCGCATATATTCTATCATTCTTTTGTTGTGCGCTATTCCACCTGTGATTAAAATTGCATCAACCTCGCCTTTCAATACAGCTCCCATTTCTCCTATGGCTTTTCCTATTTGATAAGCCATTGCATTTTCAATAAGTTGGGCTTTTTTATCGCCTTGGTCAGCCATTTTTTCGACTTCATAAGATGAATTTGTACCAAAATAAGCCATTAATCCACCCTCGCCAACAAGCATTTTTTTGATTTCTTCTTTTGTGTATTCACCACTAAAACAAGCATCTACCAATTGCCCTGAAGGCATCGTTCCAGAACGTTCAGGAGAAAAAGGACCTTCGCCATCTAAACCATTATTTACATCAATTACTTTCCCTTTATAATGCGCTCCAACAGATATTCCGCCTCCTAAATGAGCGATAATTAAATTAATATCTTCATATGAAATTCCTCTTCTTTTAGCATATTCTCTAGCTATCGCCTTATGGTTTAAAGCATGAAATATTGACAAACGTTTAAACTTCGGATGCCCTGAAACCTTGGCAATTTCTGACATTTCATCAACCACAACAGGATTCGCTATAAATGCTCTTGCGCCCTTTATATTTTTTACAATATCCGAAGCAATCAAACCGCCCAAATTACTTGCATGTTGCCCCATATAACCTATCTCCAAATCTCTTCGTAGAGGCTCATTAACCTCGTAAACGCCACCTTCAACAGGTTTTATCAATCCGCCACGCCCTACAACAGCATCTAATTCGCTGATATCAATATCTGCATTTGACAACTCTTCTAAAATAATATTTTTTCGAAAAGAAAATTGGTCTGCTATTTTTTTAAAAGAATTAATTTCCTCAACAGAATGTCGTATTGTTTTTAAAAATATGGATTTATTATTCTGGTAAACAGCTATTTTCGTAGATGTTGAGCCCGGATTTATTGCTAAAATTTTATGTAATCCCATACTAATTTGAGTTTGCTAACATCGCACAAAGTGCAATAGAATTTAATTTTGTTTCTGTGCTATCTCCTCTTGACGACAAGACGCAAGGTACTTTTGCCCCAACCAAAAAAGCCGCCATTTGAGCCTTTGCTAATTTCGTATTTGTTTTATAAAAAATATTGGCAGCATCTAAGTTCGGAAACAACAAACAATCCGCATCCCCAGCAACTACTCCTGTTAAGCCTTTTGTTTTGGCAACTTCAGCATCAATCGCCAAATCCAAAGATAAAGGTCCATCTATAATTACTCCCGGAATTTGCTTACGGTCGCTCATTTTTGCCAATACACAAGCATCTACCGAAGATTGCACTGTAGGAAGCACTTGTTCCGATGCTGATAAAACTGCCAATTTAGGATTTTCAATTCCTAAACCTTTTGCCGTATTTGCCAAATATTTGATTAAACTTATCTTTTGTTTTAAGTCAGGAAAAGGAATAATGGCCGCATCACTCATCAATAATAATTTATGATATTCTGGGTTTTCTATCACGGTAACATGACTTAAAATCGCTTTTGGTGGAAATAAACCTGCCTCTTTATTAAGAATTGCACGCATATATTTATCTGTAGAAATCAAGCCTTTCATTAAAAAATCGCCCTCGTCATTAGCTACTAAGGCTACCGATTTTTCTGCCGCCTCTATGTCCGTTTTTACATTGACAATTCTAAATTTTGCAATGTCAATATTTTGTTCCGTACAAACTTTTTTTATGATTTCATAATCTCCAACAAGAATCGCATCAACAATATCTAAATCAACTGCTTTACTTATTGCTTCTATCGAGTGACTATCATTCGCCCAAACTCCAACCAAACGTTTGCTTTTTGCGTTTTTCAACACATCAAACATTTCAGATAATTTACTTATTTGCATTTTATTTTTATTTTACGCATGCAAATTTACGTTTTTTTATTAATTTTTATGCCTTTTTTAACTATCTTTCAATTTCAAAATTTTGCTATTCGACTTAAATAAGTATCTTTGTGCTATGAAAAAATTATCATACGACGAAATTAAAAATACTGTAAAAAAACACCCAATTACCATTGTTTGTGATATGATTAGAACTCCTGAAAATATAGGTATGACCTTTCGTATTGCTGATAGTTTTGGGGTTGAAAAAATATTTATTCATGAAACGTCTCCTACTTTGGAAAACAAAACAGTTATTCGAACTTCCAGAAATACCATTCCCGAAATAGAACACGAGTATTATGCTGATTTTGAAAAACTTATAGATAAATTAAAAAGTGAGGGAAATCGTATCATCGGAATTGAAATCACAGACAAAAGTGTTAATTTACAAGAATTTAATTTCTCAAATTATGAAAAAATCGTATTATTGTTAGGGAGCGAACGTAATGGCATCACCAGAACAGATTTAATAGATGATGCGGTTGCAATCCCAATGTATGGTAAAAACTCATCAATGAATGCCGTAAATAGCTTAGCTATAACATTATATGAGGTTACAAATCAATTAAAATAAAAAAATCACAAATTATGAAAAAAGGTGTATTATTAGTAAATTTAGGGTCTCCTGATAGTACTAATCCAAAAGATGTAAAAAAGTACTTAGGCGAATTTTTAATGGATGAATTTGTGATTGACTTGCCTTGGCTTTTTAGAGCATTTTTAGTAAAAGGAATCATCTTAAATACTCGACCTAAAGAATCAGCAAAAGCTTATAAATCAATATGGTGGGACGAGGGTTCGCCTTTAATCGTTTTATCAAAAAGATTGCAAAATAAAATCCAAAGCAAGGTTGATATTCCTGTTGAATTGGCTATGCGATATCGTAATCCATCTATTAAAAGCGGTCTTGAAAATCTTCATAAACAAGGAGTTGAAGAGGTTCTAGTCATTCCTTTGTACCCTCAGTATGCGATGAGTACAACCGAAACAATTATTGATAGCATTCTTGATATTAAGGAAGAATTCTTTCCTAAAATGAATTTGAAATATCTTAAACCTTTTTATAATAATGAAGAATATATTGAGGTTTTAACTAATTCGATAAAAAAAGAACTCCCTGAAAAATTTGATCGATTAATTTTCTCTTATCATGGCGTTCCTGTTAGGCATATTTTGAAAGGCGATAATAAAAAACGTAAGAGAGCAAAATTAGAATACTTTGGTTATCAAACAACTGATGAAGAAACCAACTATCAAAAACATTGCTATAAAACAACTGCTCTCGTACAGCAAAAACTCGGACTCAGTGATAAAGAAATAATGGTTGCTTTTCAATCTAGGCTAGGAATGGATCCATGGTTAGAGCCTTATTTTGATAGAACACTTAACAATTTACCTAAAAAAGGAATAGAAAATGTCGTTGTCGTCTCGCCTGCATTTGTTTCTGATTGCTTGGAAACATTAGAGGAATTAGCCGAAGAGGGTAAAGAATTATTTCATGAGGCAGGTGGAAAAAATTACAAAGTAATTCCTTGCCTTAACGATAGCGATCCTTGGGTAGATTTATTAGTTAAATGGATAAAAGAGTTTAAATAATGGATTTTTTTACGTTAAAAGCACTTCATATAATTTTTATTGTAAACTGGTTTGCAGGATTATTTTACATCGTTCGTTTGTTTGTATATCATTCTGAAACCGTAGACAAAAATGAGCCAGAAAAATCAATACTTCAAAAACAATATCAATTAATGGCTAAACGCCTATGGACAATTATAACATGGCCTTCTGCAATCCTCACAGCGATATTGGGAACGACTATATTAATCCAAAATCCATACTACCTAAAAATGCCTTGGATGCATGTAAAATTAGCCTTTGTAGTAGGTTTATATTGTTATCAATTTTATTGCCACAGCATTTATAAACAACTGCAAAAAAACATCATAAAGCATAGTTCTACAAAATTTAGAATTCTCAATGAGGTCTCAACGGTTATTTTAATTGCGGTTGTTTTTTTGGTCGTTTTAAAAAATACAATCAACTGGATTTATGGCGTTATCGGAATTGTAGGAATTTCTATTTTACTGATGATTGGCGTAAAATGGTATAAGAAAATTAGAGAAAAAAAATGATAAAACCAATAAAACTTTGGTTATGTTTATCGCTAATACTATTAGTTTGTACTAAAAATTATGCTCAAAAAGCAGTTCAAAATACTAATAATTCTTATAAACTAACTTACAAATCAGCAATTATTCCAACGGCTTTGATAGCTTACGGCGTATTAGGATTTCATAGTGATGCTATTAGAAATTTAGATGAAAAAATTAAAAATAATTTCCGATACAAAAACAAGGAGGGAATTGATGATTATCTTCAATATATTCCGCCTTTAAGTTTATACTTTAAACGCATTTGATGTTGACGGAAGACATAATTTTAAAGACAGAACAAAAAAGCTTACAAGAGTATTGAGACCTGATGATTCAACACATAATTCATTCCCTTCTGGGCATACCGCAACTGCCTTTGTTGGAGCTGAATTTATGTATCAAGAATACAAACACAAATCTATTTGGTATGGAATTGGTGGCTATGCTTGTGCTTTTGCTACTGGTTATCTTCGAATGCATAATAATAGACACTGGTTTACAGATGTTATGACTGGCGCAGGAATAGGTATTTTGTCTACCAAACTAGCCTATGCTATTCATCCATTTATAAAACGAAAATTATTCAAAGAAAAAACTACAAAAACAGCCATCCTACCATTTTATAACGGTCAAGAATATGGTATTGGACTTGTTATGGAATTACAATAACTAATATTCCAAAATATCAGGATTAATTCCGTTTACATAATTTTTAATCATATCAATTTTAGAAGCAAATTCACTACCTTGAAAACCACTAATATCTTTATGAGTAATGTGTTTGTTATAAAATTTCAAATAAACACTTGATAACGGAACATACGACCAATGCCATTTTTCTTCATTATAACCTGTTCTTCCATTCGCTTTTGAGGTGTAAACTTGATAAAAACCATAATTTTTTGCATTTTTAACAAGCCAATCATACTCCTTTTTTCCTTTTCCTTTTGCAAAATACGAATTTTCTAAATTATTGATATCCATATCTGTACCCCAATGATGACGAGATGTACAAGGCATCGAACTATACTCCAAAATTTTCAACGCACGTTTATCTCTTGGAGTTTTTTTGTATTTATCATTCCATTTATAATTCCAAATTCGCTTTTGATGTGCAAAATTTCGAGTTCCTGAAATAACTTTTAAAATAACACCTTCTTTTTTTGCTTGATTTGCCATTTCAGTAAACGCCTTTAACACCTCTTTTCGCAAATAAATATTTTTTGATGCCAATTTTTTAGGAACACGACTAAAATCAGAATGTTTTTTATAATCAAATTTTCCTAAAACATAATTTTTCATTATGCTTAAATCCGGTTTTTGCTCTTGCGCTACTTTCTGATTTTCAGTTTGATTTTCGATTTGTATTTTTTGAGGTTCTTTTGTTTTTTTTTGCTCATTTTGTGATTTACAAGCAAAAACAGAACTAAATACTATAATTAAAAATACTCTTAAAAATAATTTATAAAAGACCATATTTTTCTATTTTTTAAGTAGTTAAGATTATATTCATTTTGATACGACTCACGTTCAAAACTTATATTTTGATATGCAAGCCTTGAATTTTTATATTTTATAAGTTTAATAAACCATTCAAAAACATAAGCAATATAAAAGAATACAATTAACAACTCTAATTGCTGTTTTAAATGAATTTTTTCGTGATTAACCAATACTTTATCTTCTTTTAATTTTTTATCCGAAAGAACGATAAAAGGAAATAAAGTAATTCCTAAAAAATCTTTAGGAACAATATATTTTGAATTTAAAATCATTATAAAAAAATCGCCTAAAAATAATTTTTCAGACGATTTATGTTTTTATAGATTAAAAAATTATCTTTTTTCAATAGGTACAAAAGCTCTTTCTTTTTTACCTGTATAAATTTGGCGAGGTCTACCAATAGGCTCTTTACGCATTCTCATTTCTTTCCACTGAGCAATCCAACCTGGAAGACGACCAACAGCAAACATTACAGTAAACATTTCCACTGGAATTCCTAATGCTCTGTAGATAATTCCTGAATAAAAATCAACATTTGGATATAACTTTCTTTTTACGAAATATTCATCGCTCAACGCCTCTTGTTCTAAACCTTTTGCAATATTTAAAATCGGATCTTCAACACCTAAATCAGCTAATACTTCATCTGCTGCAGCTTTGATAATTCTAGCACGAGGATCAAAGTTTTTATATACTCTGTGCCCGAATCCCATTAATCTAAAAGGATCATTTTTATCTTTAGCTTTCGCCATGTACTTTTTAGTATCTCCTCCATCTTCTCTGATCGCCTCTAACATTTCAAGAACCGCTTGATTTGCTCCTCCGTGTAAAGGTCCCCATAAAGCAGAAATACCCGCTGATAATGAAGCAAATAAACCAGCATGAGACGACCCTACAATTCTCACCGTTGATGTAGAACAGTTTTGCTCATGGTCCGCATGTAAAATCAATAATTGATCTAAAGCATTTAATACTTTTTTATTTGTTTTATATTCTTTATTAGGTTTTTCAAACATCATTTTCAAGAAATTTTCAACATAACCTAAATTAGAGTTACCATAATTCAAAGGTAACCCTTGTTGTTTACGCATTGTCCAAGCTACTAAGACAGGCATTTTACCTAATATTTTTACAATTGCGTTATACATTGCTTCATCAGAATCCACATTTACTGAAGAAGGATTAAAAGCTGTCAACGCAGAAGTTAACGAAGAGATTACTCCCATAGGGTGTGCACTCCTTGGGAATGCATCTAAAATCTTTTTAATATCATCATCAACAAGAGATTCTTCCATTACATCAGCATGAAACTTTTCTAATTGAGTTTTTGTCGGCAATTCTCCAAAAATCAACAAATACGTAACCTCTAAGAAATCAGCCTTTTCAGAAAGTTCCTCAATAGAATAACCTCTATATCTCAAAACACCTTCTTCTCCATTTAAAAATGTAATTTCACTCTCACATGAACCTGTATTTTTAAAACCTGGATCCAAAGTAACAAGCCCACCTGTTACACCTCTTAAAGTTTTTAAATCTATTCCTTTTTCGTTTTCTGTTCCTGTAATAATAGGAAATTCATACGTCTTATCTCCTACTTGAAGTTTTGCTATATCTGACATTATTAAATTTTTATTGATTTGATTTCGAATTCACGAAATTACGTTTTTTTTTTCAAAAATCATAATGTTTTATGAAAAATCATTAAAATAATAACTAAACAAGTGTTTTTATAAAAAATTAAAGGAATAAAAGCAATTAAAAATTTGCTTCTATTCCTCTAAATAATTTCGTTCCTAGTTAGGAAAAAATATTATTTCTTTTTATTTTTTCGTTGAAGCTCTTGTTGTTCTTGAGCTTGTTTCATCGCCTCATCAAGACGTTGTCTAAATTTACTTTTCTTTACAGGCTTCTTTTTATTTTCTTGAATTTGTGCATGAATTTTATCTTCATCTATCACATAATTTTTGATTACAAAAACAATTGCTATCGTCAATAAATTTGATATAAAATAATATAAACTTAATCCACTTGCATAATTGTTAAATACAAACAACATCATGATAGGTGAAAAATACAACATAAATTTCATTATTTTCGACATATCAGGCATTCCTTCTTGTGGCGGAGCTTGCATGTTTGCTTGCTGACTTTGACTCATTTTCATGTAGAAAAAGATTGCAACTGATGCCAATATCGGGAATAAACTCACATGATTTCCATAAAACGGAATTTTAAATGGCAATTGATAAATTAAATCATATGAAGATAAATCATCTGCCCATAAGAACGATTTCTGACGTAAATCAAAATTTTTAGGGAAAAAGTTAAACAATGCTAAGAAAATAGGCATTTGCAACAACGCAGGAATACAACCTGACAACATACTAACTCCAGCTTTTCGTTGCACCTCCATTGTTTTTTGTTGGCGTTTCATTGCATTTTCTTGCCCTGGATATTTCTCGTTAATTTCATTCAATTCAGGACGAATAATTTTCATTTTTGCACTTGACACGTACGATTTAAACAACACAGGTGACAATAAAACACGCACCACAATTGTCATTAAAATAATAATTAATCCATAATTTGATATAAATCCTTTTAAAACATTAAAAACAGGATAAAATACCCACTTATTTAATGATCCGAAAATCCCCCAACCTAAATCGGTAATTTCATATAAATCATCATCGTATTTTTTCAACACATTGTAATCAGAAGGACCATAAAACCATTTCATATTATAGTTTAACTCGCCTGCTGTCAATTCTAAATCAGTATTAAATTTAAATAATTTCGTGTTTACATCCTCTTCAGGTAAATCCTCGATACTGAATTTCCCTTTGGCAAAAGGCGTATCGGAGTTAATAAATGTTGTGAAAAAATGCTGTTTGAAAGCCACCCATTTAATTTTTTCTACCTCTTCATCTCCTCTCGTCATTGTTTCAACCTCATCATCTTCATTATAAACGATATTGGTGTACATTTTTTCTGTTTTCTTAGCTCTTTCTTTCTGAATAGAACGCAACGACCAATCTAAATTAATGGTTTGTGATGCATTAATTACATCGTTCAAACCTTGTGTACGAACACTAAAATTAATTCTATAATCATTAGGTTTTAACTCATAACGGTATTCTAAAAATTTTGTTTCAGAAACTTTTAATTTCATTGAAACAACATTTTTATTTTTTGTCGGAACAAAATAAAGTTCTTTTGTATTAAAAGCCCTGTTATTCAAAGTATTAAAATGAATATTAAAATCAGCATTATCCTTAACAACATACAAAGGCAATGAATCGTGTGTTCTTTGATTTTTGATTAAAGCACTCACTATTTGCCCTCCTTTGTTACTGATTTTCAATTTTATAAGTTCATTTTCAAGCGTTGTAAAATCATCTTTTGCATGTAATGCACTTTGAGCAAAAACGCCCAATTTACTTTTAAGAGCAATTTCTTTTATTGAATCATTTTGATAGACTTTAGTTGGTAGGCTATCATTTTTTACAACAGTTGTTTTTTGAGTAGTGTCCTCTTCTTTTATCATATTTGCTTTGGTTTTATTGAGCCACCAAAACATAATAAGCCCTAATAAAAGCATTCCGATTAAAGACCTACTATCAAAATTTTTTTGTTCTTCCATTTAAATAAATTTTCAATTTATAATAAAAACTAATCATTTAATAATGACTAGTTATTTTTTAAGCTGTCTAGAAATGCATCATTACGAAAAGAAGTAATCTAGATTGCTTCACTACGTTCGCAATGACATTTTTAGACAGCTTATTTTTTTTAGGCAATCATTGTCACCGGATTTTCGATATAGGTTTTCAATGTTTGTAAAAATTGAGCCCCTACTGCTCCGTCAACGGTTCTATGGTCGCAAGCCAAGGTAAGTTTCATTGTGTTTCCTACTACAATTTGTCCATTTTTAACAACAGGTTTTTGAACTATTGCTCCCACAGACAAGATCGCTGAATTCGGTTGATTGATAATTGAGGTAAAACTCTCAATTCCAAACATTCCCAAGTTAGAAACTGTAAACGTACTACCTTGCATTTCATCAGGTTGAATTTTCTTATTTCTAGCCTTTCCTGCCAACTCACGAACGGCGCTTCCTATTTGTGTAAGCCCCATATGATCCGTGTGTTTAATCACAGGCACAACAAGTCCCTCATCAACAGCAACCGCTACTCCCACATGAATGTGGCTATACAATTTAGTAGCATTATCTGTCCATGTAGAATTCACTTGTGGATGCTTTCTTAAAGCCATTGCACAAGCCTTTACAACCATATCATTAAATGAAACCTTTGTATCAGGAATTGCATTAATTGTTTTTCTTGATGCGATTGCATTATCCATATCCACCTCAATATTCAAATAGAAATGAGGTGCTGAAAACTTAGAATTTCCTAAAGCTTTCGCTATCGCTTTACGCATTTGAGAATTCTTAACCTCTGTTACATTTTCTTCACCAGCAATACTAAAGTTTGAAACTTGATTTGTCGCTGTTGCTGTAAAATTAGCAACTGTTTCTGTTGATGGTGTAAAGTTTTCTACATCTTTTTTAATGATACGGCCATTTTCTCCCGAACCATTAACTTGAGATAAATCAATACCTTTATCAGAGGCTATTTTTTTAGCCAAAGGCGATGCAAAAATGCGTCCACTTGTATTTTTAGCAGTTTTTGTTTCTACAATTTCTGTTTTAGGCTCAGATTTGACAGCTTCTGTTTTAGGCTCACTCGAAAGTGTTACTCCGTTTTTATGAGCCTCAACCACAGCAGAAACATCAGTTCCCTCCGCTCCTACTATCGCTAATAAACTATCTACTTTTGCAGTTCCACCTTCCTCAACTCCGATATATAATAAAGTACCTTCGTAGAAAGATTCAAATTCCATTGTAGCCTTATCCGTTTCGATTTCTGCTAAGATATCCCCTTCCAAAACCTTATCTCCAACTTTTTTAATCCAAGAAGCAACCGTTCCTTCCTCCATGGTATCACTCAAACGAGGCATTGTAATAATTTCAACACCCTTAGGAAGTTCAGCAGAACTAGTTTTTATTTTTGTGCTTTCTACCGCAAGCTCTTGCGTTTCTTTTTTAGGAGTTGCTGATTGGTTTAATAAGGCTGAAAAATCTTCACCTTCCACTCCTACTATCGCTAATAAACTATCTACTTTTGCAGTTTCTCCCTCTTGTACACCTATATATAATAAGGTCCCTTCATAAAAAGACTCAAATTCCATTGTAGCCTTATCCGTTTCGATTTCTGCTAAAATATCTCCTTCCGAAACTTTATCTCCAACTTTTTTAATCCAAGAAGCAACTACTCCTTCTTCCATTGTGTCGCTCAAGCGCGGCATTGTTATAACTGTTGCCATATTTTCAATTACTTAATAAATGGATAATCTTTTTGTTCATACACTACATCATGAAGAACACTTTCATCTGGATAAGGTGATTCTTCTGCGAATTTTTCACATTCTTTCACTTTATCTTTTACCTCTTGATTAATTTTTTCGATTTCTTCATCAGTTGCAAAATTATTCTCCTTAATCACATTTAATACTTGTGTTATAGGGTCTAATTTTTTGTATTCCTCTACCTCTTCTTTTGTTCTATAATGCTGAGCATCAGACATTGAATGCCCTCTATAACGATATGTTTTTATCTGTAAGAATGTTGGCCCCTCTCCTCTTCTAGCTCTTTGGATAGCTTCATCTAAAGCCTCTGCCACTTTTTCAGGATTCATTCCGTCAACAGGACCACAAGGCATTTCGTACCCTAAACCTAATTTCCAAATATCTGTATGATTTGCAGTTCGCTCTACAGAAGTTCCCATTGCATAATTATTATCTTCACAGATAAATACAACTGGCAATTTCCAGTTCATCGCCATATTAAATGTTTCATGAAGTGAACCTTGTCTTGCAGCACCATCACCGAAATAACATAAAGTAACCGCATCGCTATTATGATATTTATCACCAAAAGCAATCCCTGCACCTAAAGGAATTTGTCCTCCTACAATTCCATGACCTCCATAAAAACGGTGTTCTTTTGAGAAAATATGCATCGAACCTCCTAAACCTTGCGAAGTTCCTGTTCCCTTACCATATAATTCCGCCATAACTCTACGAGGGTCAACCCCCATTCCGATTGGCTGAACGTGATTACGATATGCAGTAATCATCTTATCTTTGGTTAAATCCATTGCATGTAACGACCCTGCTAATACAGCCTCTTGACCATTATACAAATGCAGGAATCCTCTTACTTTTTGTTGAATATAAACTGCTGCTAACTTATCCTCAAATTTCCTCCAAAATAGCATATCCTTATACCATTTCAAATAGGTTTCTTTTGTTATTTTCTCCATTTTGTTTTAGTTATTTATTTCAGCTAAAATTAAAGCTATTTGCAAATATATAACAATATTTTTTAATACAAAATGCAGGAATAAAGATTTATAAATATTTACATTTTTTTATAAATATATTAAAACTTTGAAAAATATCGAAAAATGTTGATATAAAAATATTTGCTACTATAAAACCAAGATTGTGTTATGAATTTTTTGTCACTAAAAAATATTACTTTTTGCTTGGTCAGAAAATATTTTATATCATCAATCTGTGAAATTTCTAATTGTACATCATTAAAATTACTAAACATATTGTTAAGTACATCAGAAAAAGATTGACTTTTTTTTTGCACACAATTGAGTTCAAAATTGCAACTGTGATTTGACCACGTATTTATTTGAGAAAATACATCTAAATAGCCATTAATAAGTTCTAAATTGTATTCTTTATTGCTTTGTAAATTCATACAACAGACTATCTATAAACACGTTTACCATTTTTAAAAGTAATAATAAAGGCATCTTTGACACCAGTTTTTTCTACTTTTTTCAATATTTTTTTTGCAGTATTATAATCCGAAGTAACTCCATATAAATAGGTATAAAAAGAACCAATTTTTTGAATTCGTACGTTTTTAAGTCCTTTGAAACGTTTTGTATCATTCTTTTTATATATTTTAGAAGCGGCTATTTGTATCGAATATTTATAACCTTTTCCCGTAGGAATTTTTACTTTTGATTTGATTGGTTTTTCTGTTTTTTTTGATTTTTTAATTTTAGGCTCAGGATTTACAGAAATTGTATTTTCTTCTAAGTAATTTACATAATCAATAATTGCGTTTGCAATAGATTTCGCCATAACATTCTGCCCTTTTTCCGAATTTAAAAAAGCTCCTTCCTTTTTATTAGTTAAAAAACCTAATTCAATCAATACGCTTGGCATTATGGTTTCTCTTAATACCAAAAAATTAGCCTGTTGCACACTACGATCTTCACGTTCTGCCTTTGCAAAATTCTGTTGCACTAATCCCGCAAAACTAACACTATCATCTAAATTTTCCTCTTGTAAAACAGATAACCCAATAACCGATTCTGGAGCATTTGGGTCGTAATTATAGTTCTTTTTATAATCTGCCTCAAGTGCAATAACGGCATTCTCTCTCTTGGCGATATACATATTTTTTGCATTCCCTCTAAGTCCCAAAACATAGGTTTCAGAGCCATGAGGATGCGATTTATTATTTGCATTACAATGCACAGAAACAAATAAATCAGCATTATTTTTATTAGCAATTGATGCTCTTTTATGTAATTCTACAAAAACATCTTTTTTACGAGTGTAAATAACCTTTATATTTTTTTTATCTTTCAATAATGCACCTGTTTTTAACACAACACTAAGCGCAATTTTTTTCTCAATACGCTTATTTTTATAAGCTCCGGGATCTTTCCCTCCATGCCCTGCATCCAAAACAACGGTGTATTTTTTTTGTGCGTAAATATTAATATTTACTAAAAATAATACAGAAAAAAGTAAAATTATATTTTTGGTAGTATATTTGCAATTATAAAACATCAGAATAATTTAAAATCAATAAAACACAAAAATAATATTTTAAAGTATTGAAATCAAATTTATCATACATACTTTTTTTGATATTCCTGTTTTTATCAACGAATAGTTACACACAATCAATCAAAAATAAAGCCAAAGACAAAACAATTGCTTTGGATACTATTCAGAAAGACAGCATTATCAAGCCTAAAAAACCTAAGGAGGCATTAGATTTCATCATTACCCATGATGCTTTTGGCTCTTCTGTTCAAAATGTCCGAAAGAAAGAGGTTACGCTTACGGATAAAGCACATATTATTTATAATGATATCGACCTAAAAGCAGGTAAAATCATTATTGATTATGATAAAAATATTGTTTTTGCAAAAGGAATTTTCGAAAAAGATAGTGTCACTAAAAAAGATGTTTACAAACAACGTCCTGTTTTTAAACAAGGTAAAGAGGAATCGCAACAAGATTCTATAAAATTTAATTATAAAACAAAAAAAGCGCTTGTTTATGGCGTGAACACAAAGCAAGGCGAAATGCTCGTTTATGGTGAAAAAACAAAACGTGTAAACGATTCGACCATTTACATTCGAAATATTAAATTCACAACATCGCCAAAGAAAAAACCCGATTATTACATCGCAACACGAAAGGCAAAACTCGTTCCGGGAAAAAAAATAATTGTTGGGGCAAGCAATATGGTTATTGCCGATGTTCCAACTCCTTTATTTTTACCTTTCGCCTATTTTCCATTAGAAAAAAAGCGAACTTCTGGTTTTTTGATGCCCTCGTGGGGAGAAAATAGCGAAAGTTTTTTTCTGCAAAATGGTGGATATTATTTTGTAGTAAACGATTATCTTGACATTGAAGCCACTGGAGATATTTATTCAAATGGTAGTTGGGCATTAAATTCAAGATCAAATTATTACGTAAGATATAAATATTCAGGGAGTTTTAGTTTTCGCTATCAGAATTTAGTTAGTAGCATCAAAGGTTTTGATAACTACTCAAAACGAACGAGTTACAACATTTCTTGGAATCATAGTCAAGATAGTAAAAATAGCCCTAATTCAAGATTATCGGCATCCGTAAATTTAGGTTCTAGTAAATTTTACAAAGAATCAATGAACGAAATTGACATGAATAAATATCTAAATAACACCTTAAATTCATCAATTAGTTATTATAAAAAGTTTGTCGGAACGCCTTTTAACATGAATGTTAGTTTGAATCACAGCCAAAACTCAAACACCGAAACTATCAATATGACTTTGCCATCGTTAAGCCTTAACATGGATCGACAATATCCATTTCAAGGAAAAGGTGGCGTAAAACGAAATGCTTTTCAAAAAATTAGCCTTAGCTATAATATGAGAGGACAATATAGCATACGAACAAATGATGATGATTTCCTAACAAAACGAATGTGGAAAAATTCTCGAAAAGGACTACAACATAATTTGAATTCGAGTACCAATTTTAAATTATTTAAGTATTTTACGGTTTCTCCGAGAGCAAGTTACACCGATGTTTGGTATTTTGATTACATCAAAAAAAGATATGATGCGAAGAAAAAAAATCGGAACGGAACATTCGGAACGGTTGTTACAGATACCATAAACGGATTTAAACGTTTCAATAAATACAATGGTGGAGCATCATTATCGACGACAATATATGGTATGTTTAACTTCAACGGAAAACGATTAAAAGCAATCCGGCACACCATGCAACCAAGTATTTCGTGGAGCTATACGCCTGATGTCGGTAAACGTTACATTAAAACCGTTCAAAAAAGTAACAAACCAAATGATTTACTAGAATACACAGAATTTGAAGGCGGACTTTATGGTGCCCCTAGTTCTTTCGAATCAAATTCGATGAGTTTTTCTTTAAACAACACCTTTGAAGCTAAGGTTAAATCCAAAGATGAAAACGCCGAAGAGGACGAATACAAGAAAATAAATTTACTCAATAATTTATCTTTAAGCACAAGTTATAACATGGTTGCTAAAGATTTTAAATGGAGCAATGTAAGTGTTTCTACAGGAACTACTTTATTTAAAAATCGCCTAAACATCAATGCTCGTGGGAGTTTTGACCCTTATAAAGTTTCTGATAAAGGAAAACGAATTGAAGAATTTGATTTTTGGTTAAGATCGGCGAGTATTAGTAGTAATTTTAGTATTTCTAACAAGGATTTCTCTAAAAAAGAGACCTCTAAAAAGAAAGATAAAAGCAAAAACGACCCTAATAACACGGAAGATATTTATGATTCTAACAATTTCAAAACCAATGATTTTGCTCATAAATTAAACAACAAACAAGAAAGCAAGAAAAAGGTTACAAAATTATATAACGCCACAATCCCTTGGCGAATTGGATTTATTTACTTATTGACTTATAGCAATAACGGATACAATAAAAAAGAAATTTCAAGTCACACACTTGGGTTTAATGGAAATATTGAATTTTCACCAAAATGGAAAGTTAGTTTTGTTTCTGGATATGATTTAAAACGAAAAGATTTTTCGCCAACATCGCTTAATTTTTCAAGAGATTTAGATAGTTTTAGATTTAATTTTAGTTGGGTGCCTTTCGGAGAACGCACCTCATATCACTTTTTTATCGGAATAAAATCTTCAATGCTTAGCGATTTAAAATGGGATAAAATTAAACCTCCCGACAAAAGATTGTATTAAATTTTTTGATGAAAATTTAGTTTTATTGCATATATTTGTGTGTGCGTCATACGAGAAAAATTATGCAGAAAAAAATAATTATAATACTATTATTGACTTTATCTTTCAAAGGATTCAGTACTGAATTAGACACTTTGGACTATTGGCACGTTTATAAAAATAACAAAATAATTGCGAAATTTAATTCTGTTTCTAAAGACTTAAATATCAAAATAAACAAATCAGAAATCAAAGAAATCGACACAATTTCAATTCGCTATGGACACACGATGTTTGAATTGCAAATACATTCTATTCGTTCGTGACGAAAAAAAACGGAAATTAAGAATTACTGAATCTGACAAATATTTGGATAAATTATCTTTCGGACTTTTGGACTTAATTGAATTCGGACAAAAAAACAGAAGTAAACGCTATGATTTTTATTACAGTGAACGTAATAGTGATGGAAAAAATGGACGAATGAAATTAATATTACAAATGACATTAGAATGAAAAAGCACGAACGCACATGGTATAAACAAAATAGCGAGTACTTAAACTTTGTATATTTATAAAGTCAGTGATTAATTAAAGTTTTTGATTATTTAAGTTGCGTTTTCCGTTACCTGCTATTAGAGTGAACAAAATTGCTTAAAATTATGGGATATTACGAAGATATTAGAAAAGAAATAAATATAGACCAAAATATTGTCGGAGGAGTATTGCACTCTGATGGAATTTATCTGTTTGGTGAAAATTATTATGATAAAAAAATACACGGAAAGGAATATGATGATTGGGATTACCCTCGTGTAATGAGTATTACGGGATATGTTCCTACTTTACGAGAAAAAGGAAATGAATGGTTTCAGCGGTTTTATGATAACGCTACTCATTTAATTGCGATAAGTAATGTTAAAGGTGTAGATTTTTTAGGTGTTTGTAATAAAAATGTTGTTATTGGGCAACAAAATATTGCAAACGGTTATGATGGCTTTAAGTTATTTGGTAGAGTTATTGCTACAAAGGGAGCAATAACAGATATGGCAATTATTGATGATGTTGTTTATGCGTCTGCAAGTGGTGGAGAAGTCTATAAACGCATCAAAAATACGAAATGGACAAATATTAGCACAAAAGAAGTTCAAAAGAATTTTTCTGGTAATAATTTCACAAATGGTTTTTGGTGTATTGACGGATTTTCTGACAATGAAATTTATGCAGGTGGAAACAAAGGTGCTTTATGGATTTACGAAAATAACGAATGGAAACCTGTTGAATTACCTCTTGATTGTAATATAACACAAATTATTTGTGCAAGTGATAATTTTGTGTATCTGAATTGTGAGCGTTATATTCTTAAAGGTCGTAAGGATAAGTGGCAAAAAATTACTATACCAAAAAAATTACATTGGGAGCATTCAATTGAAAAAATAGTGTGGTTTAAGGGAGAACTTTATGTTTTGCCAATGTTTGCAAGTGCTTATGGTATGGCAGTGTATAGAGATGATAAACTGCAAGAAGTCAAGGTGGGA
>PDWI01004539.1_pt1 | contig 18568 bp, 20 predicted proteins | sample 1430891 | NCBI WGS metagenome assembly PDWI01 (sample SAMN01162508, study PRJNA174530) | Oral metagenome, whole genome shotgun sequencing project. | biome: Marine environment; feature: Marine mammal; material: Swab sample of the gingival sulcus; isolation source: swab sample of gingival sulcus...
ACGCTTTAGGAGATGATAACAGAAAACTTTGAGAAAGCACAAGTGTTTCATCACGTTTTGTGGCTTTCTCGCAGAGAAAGGAATGGTCATAAACATGAATAAAATTGATATTAAATACTTATCTGTCGAAAACATTCGCCAAAAGCCGCTGCGCAGTTTAGGACTCATTTTATTTGTCGCCCTATTTGCCTTTACGCTATTGGCCGGTTCGCTGACGACGCTGAGCCTGTCGCGCGGCCTCGCCTCTCTGTCTGACCGCTTGGGTGCCGATATTATGGTGATACCACAGGGGCAAGAGAGCACCGTCGACGGCATCTTGTTAAAGGGCTCGCCCAGCGAGTTTTACCTGCCCAAAAATACGCTTGAAAAGTTAAAGGACATCGACGGCATTGCCAAAATGACGCCGCAGACCTATATCGCCACGCTCAGTGCATCGTGCTGTAGTTATCCGGTGCAAATCATCGGCATTGAACCGACTAGCGACTTTTTAATTTCGCCTTGGCTCGACAATGTGATCGACCGACCACTCGAAGTTGGCGAGTGCATCGTCGGCAGCCGCGTCGTCGGCGAGCCCGGCGAACGCATTAAATTTTTCGAAAAATCTTATAGTATCGTCGGCCGCCTCGAACAAACCGGCATGGGCTTTGATGCTTCGGTCTTTGTCAACGACAAAACTTCTCAAGCGATGGCAATTGACGCACAGCGCATTAAAAAGCACCCCTTGGTCGACGACGGCGACTTAATTTCGACAATTATGATAAAGGTGGCGCCAAACTACAAGCCAGAAGACATTACGCGCCAAATCAATACCCAATATGCCAAAGACGGCATCGTCAGCATTTACAGCAAAACATTTGTCAACGACATATCGAACAACTTACAAATCATTATGCAAATTGTCAAAACGGCCATTATTGTCATTTGGATTTTGGCCATTATTGTACTGGCCTTGGTGTTCGCGATGATACTGAGAGAGCGCAAAAAAGAATTTGCCACACTGCGCATTTTGGGCGCAAAAAAAGGTCAACTCAATTACCTAATGCTGCGCGAATCGACCGTAATTAGCTTTATCGGTGCGCTAATCGGCATTGCCTTAGGTTATTTATTTGTCTTTTTCTACGGCACGCAAATCGCCGATAAAATGAGTATTCCCTTTTTATCGCCCAGTTTATTGATATTGCTCGGCTGGGGCTTAGGCTGTTTTTTCGTCAGCCTATCAGTCGCACCGCTCGCTTCGCTTTACGCATTGCGCCGCCTCGCCAAGTGGGAAATCGACAAACAGTTTAGAGATGATGAATAGGAGCGACCATGCTATTACAATTAGAAGCACTTACTAAAACATATCCGCGCGCCGGACGCAATTTCAACGCCGTCGACAATGTCAACTTTAAGCTCGACGAGGGCGACTTTGTCGGCATTATCGGCCGCAGTGGCAGCGGCAAGACGACGCTGCTCAATATGATTACCGGCTTGGTTAAACCAAGTGCCGGCAAGGTCATGCTACTGGGCGAAGATTTGTACGCCAAATCAGACGACGACATCTCTAAAATTCGCAACACCACGATTGGTTTTATTCCGCAACAAAGCGCCCTGCTCGGCAATTTAAATGTCACCGAAAACGTCTGCCTGCCCTATTTTTTGTACCCGAGAGAGGGCGACCCGCTGGGCAAGGCACATCTCATTTTAGAAAAACTGGGCATTGCCGACTTGGCCAAAGCTTACCCCAAAGAACTGTCGGGCGGTGAGCGCAAGCGCGTGCTGATTGCCCGAGCAATGCTCAACGAACCAAAAGTCATCATCGCCGACGAGCCGACGTCAGATCTCGACATCGAAAGCACCAAAGACGTCATGCAAATATTTAAAAAGCTCAACCAAGACGGCACGACTTTAATTTTAGTCACACACGAGCTCGATACAATTGACTACACCAAAAAACTGTACACCATGCGCGAGGGGCAATTAATAGCCGGTAAAGCGCTTGCTGAAAACAGTGGAAAGTAGAAAGCTAAAGGTGGAAAGAAAAAGCGAAAAGCGAGATTTCTCGACTTCGCTAACGCTTCAGTCAAAATGACAAGGTGCGATTGTCAGCGACTACGGCTAAAACGCTGGCGTTTTATGCCGGGCATCAGAAATAAAACGTTTTTGTTTCAATCGCAGAAAAATAGAAATTTTGAAAATAACAGAATGGGAGAAAGTTGTGCACACAAAACGCCATAGTAAGCATTTAATTGCACTAATGCTGCTGATAATCGCATTTATGACAGCGGCCTGCAGCAGTCAGGCCAACCAACCGAATATCGAACAAATCGACCAAAGCAAGCTGCAACTCGTCGACGAATCGGCCAGTTACATCAGCTGGGACGACGCCGCATTGCTAAAGGCCCTGCGAGATTGGCAGGCCAACCCCTCACTTTACGAACCGGTTGGCATCATGCTATCAGACCGCGCCGAAGCCAATGGCGTCAGCTTGGAACAAACCATTAATAGACTGCACGAAGACTATGAAAAACTAGGCGTCGACAGCAGTTATATGGCGGTGCTCATCGAAGCGCTCGGCAGCGAAATGAAGATGTTTAACAACCAGACATTTGAACTCAACTTGCCACTCAACCCCAACGGCGAACGCGTTGCGTTAAACGCCGTCAACATAAGAGCGCAGGACGGTTATGACTACGCCGCTTTTACGGCCAATATCGAGCGCTATTTAAATGGCGAAATTGACGCTGCTACAATGGATAGCTTTCTCGAAAAAATGGATATGGTATTGCTGATAAGCGACAGCACCTACCAAAAAATACACGCCTGTCAGGTCGGATTTTTGCCCACTGGGCAAAGCGATGACGGCGACGTCGTAAAACTAATTATCGACAGCGGCGTCGACGGCGCCTATTTTCAAATACTGAGAAAAAAATAAGATTGCAAATCGCGACCCTGCTCTGCTACAGCGCCCATCAAGATGTGCTAATCACATCGCCACTTTGCTCTGCCATATCAAATAGCAAATTGATAAAGCTGCGTCGATAGGGAATAAATTGTCCCGCCTCGCACAGTTGCAAAATTTCGCCGCGCGCTGCCCAGCGCACGGCCTTAACTTCAGATTGCTGCAAGACCAATTGATCAATCGCGACGTCGCGCTTAACGATGTAAAAATCGTCAAAGCCAAATGAAAAATTAATTGTCAAGGCCGCCCTTATGGTCGAAAAATCGAGTGCGAGGCCGAGCTCTTCGGCCGTCTCGCGCTGCGCTGCCAGCTGGCTACTATCGCCCGCCGTCGCCGCCCCCGCCGCGCTGACGTCCCACATATTGGGCCATTTGTCTTTATTGGCTTGGCGTTGCTGAATTAACATTTTGCCAGCCGAATTAAATAGGCAAACGTGTACGACCAAAATATAGCCGCCATGTTCAACCGACTGTTGTCGCGCAGCCAACCGCGCCGTCGTGCGGCCCGTCTTTAGGCGATTGACATCGTAAATATCGAGCTGTTCCATTACTATTCACCCTCTACTTTTAAATCAATTTGCTGCGGCGTCAAGGTGCCAAGCGAAATAATAGTGCGCAGCGCCACTTCAACCGGCACGTCGAGCAGCTGATAATCGCCCGCCTTGGCGTAAATAATAAAACCGCTCGTCGGGTTGGGCGTGGTCGGTATAAAAATAATTGTCATCGCCACACCGTCGATGATGACGTTTTCTCTGGTGATAAAGCCGACGCTGTTTAGACCCGGCCGCGGGTATTCAATTAGCACGGCCTGCTTAAAATTATTAGACTTTTCGTCGGTAAAGTTATTCATTATGTCTTTAATCGGCGAATAGACCATTTTTAGTACGGGAATGCGTTCGAGTACGCCATCGACCCATTTGGCAATCCGCTTGCCGACGACATTGCTGACGACCATGCCCAAAAGTAAAATAAACAGCACGCTCAGCAGTAGGCCCAGCCCCGGTATCGAAAAACCGATTAAATTCATAATTGGCTTGCCGACAACTGTATCTAATAGCTTAAATAAGTAGCCCAGTATCCAAAGCGATAGGGCAATCGGCAAAATTGCCACCAAACCAGAAATAAAGTAGTTTCTAAACTTTACCATTTTAACCCCTATTCAGTAAGTAGGCGCAGTATTTGTAGCGCCGCATAGGCCGCGCCAAAGCCATTGTCGATATTGACGACTGTAACGCCCGCCGCACAACTGTTTAACATGGTCAACAAGGCGCTCAGGCCGCCAAATGATGCGCCGTAACCGACGCTCGTCGGCACGGCGATAATCGGCTTGTCAATTAAGCCCGCCACCACGCTGGGCAGAGCGCCGTCCATGCCGGCGACGACGATGACGACGTCGGCCGTTTTTATTTGGTCGAGCTTCGCCAACAGGCGATGCAGTCCGGCGACGCCGACGTCGACCACCTTAAAGGCGCTATAGCCAAAGGCGTCAATCGTTTGATAGGCTTCTTCGACCACCGCTAAATCAGACGTGCCGGCTGCCACAATGGCAATTTGGCGATGGCAGCTATGCCGCTTTGCGCCGTGCGTTAAACGCATTACCTCGGCCAGTTCGCTGTAGCGCGCCGCCGCAAAACTAGCGGCCACCCGCTGCCACTTATCGGCCGATAAGGCAGTTGCCAACACGTCAATTTGCTGCGCTTGCATGGTGCTGACAATGTCGATAATCTGCTGTACAGTTTTATCGCGGCAGTATATCACTTCGGGAAAGCCGTTGCGCTGGGCGCGCTGCGTATCTATTGTACTGTGCCCAATGTCGACGAATGGCAGCGTCTTTAAATCTGCCAATGCCTGTTCAACCGTAATCGATTGACTGCGCACCGCCTCTAATAATGCCTTGAGTTTAATCGGATTCACCAGCTACTCCTCGTCTGTTAAATTTAGCAACCCGCTCATGCGGTAACCCGCCAAGTCGAGCGTTACGTAGTTAAAGCCCAACTGCTTTAACTGCGCATCAATTACACTGCGCTGAGCAATCACTAAATCGAGCTGCTCGGCAACGACTTCAATGCGCGCCAAATCGCCCTGTTTTCTAACCCTGACGGCTCTGATGCCGAGTGAAAACAAAAATGTTTCAGCCGCTTCGATGAGCGCCAAGTCGGCGCGATCAATTAATTTATCGCTTTCTAAGCGCGTCAATAAACAGGCGTAGGCCGGTTTGTCCCAAGTTGGTAAATTTAACTGTTGCGACCACTGTCGAATTTGCGATTTGCCAATCTGACAATCTAAAAAGGGACTTATCACGCCACATTCGCGCAGGGCAGTTAAGCCGGGTCGATAGTCCGCTAAATCGTCGTAGTTGCTGCCGTCGATCACCGTCGCGATGCCGGCCGCTCGCGCCGCGTCAATAATTGCCGTCATCAGCGCATTTTTGCAGTAATAACAGCGCAACTTGGGATTGTCCTTAATCAGTTCAGGTATGTCAATTTTGACAATTTGATGGTCAATCGGCAGCGTCGCACCATAGGCGACGGCCTCTTTTAGTTCCCAGCTTGCAATGTAGGGCGTTTCTGCGGTCAGCGCCAAGCAGGCCGGCGCCTGACTTAAAGTGCTGCTAATCGCCAACAATAGCGTACTGTCGACGCCACCTGAAAAGGCCAGCGCAAAGGGCGCCAACGCTGTCAAGTGGCGGTAAAATTCGGCAAACGCAACATCGCCTTTTAGCAACCGAGCAACGCCCTGCTTTAACATTAAATGACGCCCCGCTCGGCAAGTGCCACCGCAACGGCGCGGTCGACCTCTTCCAATGTCACCTGATGGCGTTCGGCAGCTGCCACGGCGGCATCGTATTCGGCCTTAAAATTGACCAGTTCGTCGCCGTAGTAAGCCAATTTAACGGCAATCTCACCGTATTCGGTTGCAATTTTAACCGTTCGCCTAGTCAGTTCAACTTTTTCAACGTCAAAAATGCGCAGGCCAATTGCACTGCTCTGCCGAAAGATGACGGCGAGTGCCGCCGAGCGCAGCGCCTTATCCAGCAATACCGTCAACTTGCTGGCCAAGCGGCCCTTTTTCATTATAATCGGCGTCAAAAAGACGTCGCGCGCACCGATTTCAAATAGCTTTTGTTGTACAAAGGCCAGTTTTTCTGGGCTCATGTCGTCGATATTGCTTTCAATTAAAATTTGCCGCTCTGGCGCAGTTTCGGCCAATAATGTAACGCGCAACATATTCGGTATCGTCGTCTGATGGGCACCCAATCCGTAACCGATTTTTTGGCCAGTTATAGTGGTCTGGCCGTCAATTTGACGGCCGTAGTATTTGAGTATGGCCGCCCCAGTCGGCGTCGTCATTTCGTAGCCCTGCACCGTTTGTTTAGTCGTAAAGCCGAGCAGTATGTCGGCTGTCGCCGGCGCCGGTATCGGCAATTTGCCATGGGCGCAGTCGACAAAGCCACTGCCCAGTTCAATATCCGAAAAGACAATTTCTGTGGCGTTTAAGCACTCCATACAAATTGCAGCTGCGACAATGTCGACAATTGAATCGACCGCCCCAATTTCGTGAAAGTGAACGTCGCGGTAATCGATGCCGTGCACCTTGCCTTCGGCGCGGGCAATAATTTCAAATATGGCACTGCTGTCGCGCTTGACGCGCGCCGATAGTGCACTGTCGTCAATCATTTTGACAATTTGCTTAAAATCGCGCGCAACGCGCGGCGCGTCTGCAATTAACTGGACCATGACGCGATTGCCATAAATGCCGTTTTTTTGGTCGCGTTTGACAATTAACTGAAATTGATCAGACGCATTCAACTTCGCCAGTTCGGCGCGCAAATAAGCCAAATCGACGCCCAAATCGAGCAGCGCCGCCAAGTTCATATCGCCGCTAATGCCGGCAAAACACTCGTAGTATAAAACTGCCATGGCGCCGTCTACTCCGCTGGCAACAGCGGCTTAACAAATTCTACTGCATTGGCAATATCTTGTTCATTGGTCGCCCGCGAACCGGCACTGGCTTCTTCCATTTGCCTTTTAATGCCACTGGGCAGCGGTAAAAACTTTATTTTGCCAGCCAGCTTGGGGTCGACCAAGCCGCGCGCCAAAAATACGCCCAAATACTGATTAGAAGCGTCAACTAACTGCGCGACGTTTTTAACGACCTTTTGGCCGTGCTCGCTGTCCGGCGCAGCGCCAATCGTTCCCAATAAAATGACTCGTTTATCCCTTAATTTTTCAATTTGTTTTTTAGCTTCTTTGTTGGCCGTGCCGCGATCGACCCAAAAGCCGATCATTACGACGTCGTAATCGTCGTAGTTCTTCACTTCACTAACTTTCATCAGCGCAATGTCATACTGCTCGCCAAGCGCTTGGTGTACGCCCTTGCACAGCCTTTCGGTATTGCCGGTGCGCGATGAATAGGCCAATAGTACTTTCATAATGCCTCCTCGATTAAAATAATTAATAACTAGTCTGTCAAGTTTGTCATGTCGAGCGGAGTCGAGACATCTCGGGTTTAAAAGCGAGATCTCTCCACTTCGTGCTTCACACTACGGTAATTATGTTTACTTCGTAAACACCGCTCCTAAAGTCGCGATTTAATCGCTTACTACTTTTTGTTTTGCTGTTCAGCCAGCGTATTTCTTTCCCAAAAAACGCCGTCAACATAGCCCTGAATGGCGCTATCTTGCTCGGCTAATTCAAGGCGCTGTTCGGCCCACAGGCAGTACCTCGCCTCTCTTTCGATGCCCAGATAATGGCGCCCCAGTTTTTTGGCGACCACACTGGTCGTGCCCGAACCGAGAAAGGGATCAAATACCAAATCGCCCACCTTTGAGCTGGCCAATATCAGCTTGGCGACTAACTTTTCCGGCTTTTGCGTGGGGTGTGCCGTATTTTCGGCCATCGACCAAAACGGAATGGTAATATCATTCCAAAAATTCGACGGACAACTATCGCGATATTTACCCTGCTTTGTCTGCTGCCAATCTTTTGGTTGGCCGTTTTCGCGATAGGGCGCCAATACTTTGCGGCGCAGCTTGACGGCGTCTAAATTAAATGTATAGTCTTTGCCAACCGTCGCAAACCAAATGTCTTCAAGGCCGTTTTTCCAATTGGCCTTGGCGCCGCGCCCCTTTTCGCGCTGCCACGTAATGCGGTTGCGAACGATAAATAATTCCTCTAAAACGCCGCCGACAATCAGGCTGGTCTGCCAGTCGCAACAGACGTAAAGCGACGCATTGGGCTTTAATAACGGCGCTATCGCCGTCAGCCATTGCCGCGTGTAATCGCGATAGGTCGCACTGTTTTTTTTGTTAAAAGTCGTGCCGTTAAAGCGCTTGGTCAAATTATATGGCGGGTCGGCAATCAGTAAGTCGACGCTATTTTTAGGTAGTCTTGAGACGACTTGAAGCGCGTCGCCCAAAATAGTTTTATCGCACACTTGCGCCGTCGTCAAGGGCTGTTCAGCGACTTTTAAACAGCGCGCCAAAAAGTGCTCGCCGTCTTGCAATGTCGTGTCAATTGTCTTGTTGCGCGGCGCCTTTGTCATGCCGTCCCCCTTACTGATCGATTATTTCCCGTACTGCTACGCAATAGCTCTGCCCGTCAAGCTTGACCCGAAAGTGCCTTAGCTGACCATAGCGCACCGCTAGTTGCGACTTTATAACGTCTTTTATTCTGTTTAAATTTGCCCGATAGGCCAATAGCTGGCGGCGCGCCGCCACGCTGTCGACGCGATAAAATGTCAGTTCATCGCCCGGCCTAAGTTGTGCCAACTTGCTGCGCTGGCTGGTGATGGCCGTGGCAATTTTAGCATAGCCGCCAGTCGTTTGCCGATCGGCCAACAGCAACATCGGCTGGCCGTCGCCGCCAATTTGAATAGAGCCGAACACAGTTGCATCAGAAATAATATCGCTCGTGTCAATCGCCAAAATGGCGGCGCCCTTTAAGCGACAGGCCATGCGATTGCTATCCTGTGAAACGCTATAGGTCGCACCATAAAATTTTTCAATTTCAGCAGTTGTAAAAGCTGTACACTGCGGCCCCGCTAAAACGGCAATTTGGTTGACGCCGCCATAGTGCGGTATATCGGCCGATGGCAACTGCGCCTCGACAAAGGGTCGCGCGGTCGCCAGCAGTGGCAATACATCGCCCGCCCGCAAAGCGCGACCGGCGACGCCGCCCAATCGGGCGCGCAAATCGGTTGAGCGACTGCCCAATAGCAAGTCGCCGGCGATGCCGCCGCCAACTGCCAAATAACTGCGGCAGCCAAACTGGGCGCTGCCACAGCGCAGCCGATCGCCGGCCGCGACGCGATAAGAGCGCCAGTTTTCAAGTGGTTGATCGTTTAATCTGGCCGCCAAATCGGCACCTGTCAGGGCGATAATGGCATCGCTCTCAAACAACAGCTCGGCGCCCATTAAAGTCATTTCCAGTACGGCGGCAGCATCGTCATTGCCGACTAGCCAATTGGCAATGCAGTAGGCGTAGTCGTCAACTGCCCCCGCCACCGTCACGCCATAGGCCTGATAGCCGGGGCGACCGCCATCTTGTAATGTCGTCAGCGCGCCCGCTTTAATCACGCGTATGCTCATAACTCTACCCGCCGATAAGGTCTTGTAATCAATTGATAGGCCGAACCGGCCATTTCAATTTCGGCAAAGCGCGCCGCACTGATCGGATAAAAGTGCAAGTAATCGCCCGCCCGCAACAAAATTGGCCGTTCGCGCTGAGCGTCGTACAGCTTTAGCGGCGTGCGGCCGATAATTTGCCAACCAGCCGGACTATCTAGTGGGTAAATGCCAGTTTGCTCGCCGGCGATGCCGACAGAGCCAGCGGCCACTGCTAAGCGCGGCACTGCTAGGCGCGGCGTTGCAATGCGCTTATCGATGCCGCCCAAATAGGGAAAACCGGGCGCAAATCCCAACATGTAAATGCGGTAATCGGCACTGCTGTGAATGGCGACGACTTCGTCCGGCGTCAAATGATTGTGTGCGGCAACCCGCGCCAAATCGAGCGCATAGGGCATTTCATAGCAGACCGGAATTTCAATGATTTGAGCGGGCGCAACACAGCTAGTCGCCCGTTCGGCATAAACTGCCTCAAGTGCTGCCACCATTGTAGAGTAGTCGACTGCAACGGCGTCGTAGTGGACGCAGAGCGAACGATAGCTCGGCACCACTTCTTTGACGTCGTCTAACTGACGCGCGATAATGGCCGCGGCAAATTGATGAACGGCGTCGTTAACCGCTTCGCTAATAACATTGTCAAATTCAATTAAAATGGCACTGTCGCCATTTTGTTTATAATGCGGCGTCATCGTCTGCATACTAGACGCCGAGTACCGTCGTGAGGGGCGCCAGTGTAACGCCATTTTCAATTAAGGCCGTTTTGATGGCGACGACCAGCGCACGCGCCGCGGCGCTGTCGCCGTGCAGGCAAAGCGTATCGGCGACGATGTCAATCGGCTTGCCCGAAACACTGATTACTTGCGATTTCAAGGCCAGCATTAGCGCTTGTTCAACCGCCAAAGCGACGTCGCTAATGACGGCATTTGGCTGGCTGCGCGGCACCAATCGACTGTCGTCTAAATAGCGCCGATCGGCAAATGCCTCTTGCGCAACGGTTAAGCCAATTCGTCGTCCAGCTGATATTAAGGCGCTGCCCGCCAAACCGACCAATATCAAATTTTTATCGTAGTCGTAAACGGCTTGGGCAATCGCCGCAGCCAAGGCGTCGTCGGTTGCCGCCATATTGTACATCGCGCCATGCGGTTTGACGTGCGTCAGCCGATAATCTTGCGCGCGGGCAAACCCCGCCAAGGCGCCAATTTGGTAGATGACCTCGGCGTAAATGCGCTCGGCCGGCAGCGCTATATTGCGCCGGCCAAAGCCGACTAAGTCGCCATAACCGGGGTGAGCGCCCAATGCGACAGCGTATTGCTTGGCCAATTGAACAGATTTTTGCATCGTCAAAGCATCGCCGGCGTGAAAGCCACAGGCGATGTTGGCCGATGTAATATGGGGCAAAATTAGACCGTCGTCATATTGTTGATAATGGCCAAAATTTTCACCTAAATCGCAGTTTAAGTCAATCTGTTTTCGATTATTCATAACAAACTCATTATAACACAAAAGGCCAGCGCTGTCAGTCATCGCTTACAGGCGGCAAACAGTTGCCCACTTGTGCCAAATGGCATCTAGATAAAAAACGAGCAACCAGCTCGATGGCCAGTTGCTCGTCGCGACGATCCTAGATTAGTGAAAAAACAACATTGAAATTGCGTAATAAACCAACCATATGCCGATGGCAACCGGTAATAGCGTCGTAAATGCCGCAATGATTAGCGCTAAGAAATCGCCTTTTTCAAATTCGGTTTCTTCTTTAAGACGCCTTAGTTCGGCATTTTCTTCACGCACTTTCTGCCGTTTTGATTTTAATCCCTCGTGAAAGTCGTCAAATAGTTTCATAGTTTTGTTCCACTAAAGTGGCAGGCCACAAAGTGATCGGGCGCCACTTCTTTAAATTCGGGCACTTCGCGTTTGCAAATACCCTTGGCAATTGGGCAGCGCGTGTGAAACTTACAGCCGGTTGGCACGACGATATTCGATGGAATATCGCCCTCCAAGACGATGCGCTTTTTATTGCGCGCTTTCTCTAAGTCGGTCTCGGGCACCGCCGACAACAGCGCCTGCGTATAGGGGTGCTGCGGATCGGCATAGAGATCTTTTTTGTTCGAAAACTCGACCATGTCGCCCAAGTACATGACGCCAATGCGATCGCTTATGTGCTTGACGACCGATAAGTCGTGCGAAATAAACAAGTAGGCCAAGCCGTATTCGATCTGTAAATCTTTCAGCAAGTTGATGACCTGCGACTGAATTGACACGTCGAGCGCCGAAACGGCCTCGTCACAGACGATAAACTTCGGCTTTAAGGCCAAGGCGCGCGCGATGCCAATGCGCTGACGCTGTCCACCTGAAAACTCGTGCGGGTAGCGATAAATCATGTAATCGGCCAAGCCACAGGTGCGCATAATTTCTTTGACGTAGTCTTCAAATGCCGGATCGTTTTTTTGATAAATGCCGTGTTCTAACAGGGCCTCACCAATAATTGTACCAACTGGCATTCTGGCATTGAGCGACGAATAGGGGTCTTGAAAGATAATTTGCATCTCTTGACGCAGCTTGACCATTTCTGACACCGAATAATTGGTAATGTCTTCGCCGTCAAAGATAATTTGACCGGCAGTTGGCTCGTACAACTTCAAAATGGTGCGACCAAAGGTCGACTTGCCACAGCCGGACTCGCCGACTAAGCCAACCGTTTCGCCCTCGTAAATTTTGATGTCGATGCCATCGTTTGCCCTAACGTACAGCTTTTCGCCATTGACTTTGCTGCGCGCCTCGTAGTCGGCCAAGACGACGTCGAGTTCATCGCTGTAGTCGGCGCCATTTTTATAGTCTTCCAAAATTTTGTCGAAGCCGACGTCTTCTGTCGGGTGGTTTCGCTTGTAAATTTCAACTGCTCGCGCACTCAATTTTGCCAAATTTTTCTTTTCGTTGCGCTTTTTGCCAGTTGGAAAATACTTTTTAATTCCCTTTGTTTCCAATAAAACTTTAGACATTTCGACACCCCGCTTCCGGATAAAAACATCTTATGAGATGTCCGCTCTCCACTTCGACCAATTCCGGTTTTTCGTTGATGCACTTTTCTGTGGCGTATTCGCAGCGCGGCGAAAAACGACAGCCCTTCGGCAATTTCAAGGGGTGTGGTACACTGCCCTCGATTTGGTCGAGGTATTCGACTTCTTCGTCGAGTAGTGGAATTGATTTTAGCAGACCCTGTTTGTAGGGGTGTGCGTATTTTGTATTGCGGTCAAAAATTGTATCGACATCGGCCCGCTCGACGATTTCGCCGGTGTACATGACGGCGACGTCGTCGGCCAGTTCGGCTATCGCGCCGAGGTCGTGCGTAATAAACATAATGGCTGTATTGTGGTCTTTTTTCAAGTCGTTCATCAACTTAAAAATCTGAGCCTGAATTGTAACGTCGAGCGCCGTCGTCGGTTCGTCGGCGATCAACAACTTCGGTTCGCAAGCCAAGGCCATCGCAATCATAACGCGCTGGCGCATGCCGCCCGACAATTGAAACGGATAGTTGTAGACGACGTTTTCCGGATTGGGAATGCGCACTTCGCGCAGCATGTCAATCGACGCCTGCCAGGCTTCCTCTTTCGATTTGCCTTGGTGCAGAATAATCGATTCGCTGAGCTGATGGCCAATGCGGTGCACTGGGTTAAGCGAGGTCATCGGCTCTTGGAATATCATCGAAATATCGTTGCCGCGAATGTCGCGCATCTCTTGATTGCTAATGCCAACCAAATTTTTGCCCTCGAATAGAATTTCGCCGGCGACGATTTCACCGGGGTAATCGAGCAAATTGAGAATGCTAAACGACGTTACCGATTTGCCGGAACCCGATTCGCCAACGATGCCCAGCGTGCGACCCGGTTGAATTGTAAAGTCGACACCCTGCACGGCTTTGACGACACCCTTGTTGGTGAAGAAATAAGTATGGAGGTTTTTGACTTCAAGTAATTTATCAGACATTAGGCACCTCCTTCACTTTTGGCAGCGCGGGCAGCCTTGAGCGCCTTGGCTTCTTGCTTGGCCTTTTTGCGCACCAAACGCGCATTTTTGCGCTGCTCTTTAGTCGTATACTCTGATTTGGGGTCAATTGCGTCGCGCAGTCCCTCACCGATTAAGTTAATGCTCATGATAAACAAGAACAGCATCGTGCCGGGGAATACCCAAATCCACCAAAACTTACGCAAACTCGTGCTGTTTTTAGCGGCTTTGGCAATCAGCGCGCCCCAAGTTGGTATCGGCTCGGTAACCGATAAGTTTAGGTAAGACAAAAACGCCTCACTCAAAATTGAAACGGCAAAGGTCAACGTCGCTGAAACGACGACGATGGCCAATACATTGGGAATCAGGTGGCGCGTAATTTGGTGGCGCCGCGATATGCCCAGCGCCTTAGTCGCCAGTATAAAGTCTTGTTCGCGCAGCGACATAATTTGGCCGCGCACCAAGCGCGCCAAGCCCGTCCAGCGAATTAAGCCCAGCGTGATAACGATGAAAAATAGCCTAAACTCGGCCGGTTCATCGCGGAATATGGCCGAAATAATATAGGCCAATGCCAAAAATGGGAACGAGTAAATAACCTCGACAAAGCGCATGATAATATTGTCGACAATGCCGCCAAAGTAGCCGGCGATGGCGCCCATTGTCACGCCGATGGTGACGGCCATTAAGGTCGATAAAAAGCCAACTTGAATTGAAATCCAGCCGCCCTCTAACACCCTAATAATGGTATTGCGACCATATTTATCGGTGCCAAAGGGAAATTCCCAACTGGGCGGCAAATTTTTCAGCGCTGAGTCGGTATAAGAAAAATCGTAACCGGTAAACTTAGTATAAAAGTGAGTGACTACAACGACGGCCACAATTATTGTAAACAGCCAAAAGCCAAACATCGCCAAGCGATTGTTGCGAAACTTTATAATCATCATTTGGGTCGGCGAAAGAATGACTTCGTCTTCTTTGCTAAAGCCTTTATTTTCTTCTTTGATGCTAGTATTAGTAGCCATTAGTTCACCTTCCCTTCTCTAATTCTAGGGTCGACAACCATGTAGCCAACGTCGATAAAGATATTGCCGAGCAACGTCAATAGACCAAAGAACAACAGTGCCGTTTGCAGTATTGCGCGGTCTTTATACAAATAGGCCTGACTGAGCAAGTAGCCCATGCCAGGGTAGGCAAAGATGCGCTCGACGATAATCGAGCCGCCAAACAGCGCCGGTATCCACAAGCCGACCAGTGTAACAACTGTAATTAAGGCGTTTTGGAAAGCGTGTCGGTAAATGACGACCTTTTCGGTTAAGCCCTTGGCGCGCGCCGTTCTGACGTAGTCTGACTTTAATACTTCAATCATCGAGGCCCTAACGTAGCGCGTTAAGCTGGCCAGCGATGTCAAAACGATAACCACGACTGGCAACACCAGGTACTTCCAATCTGGTATTACGCCGCGCGGATCCGACATGCCGGAAAACGGCAAGACGTCGAGCTGAATGACAAATAGCATAATCAGCAGCAACGCCAAAAAGAACGACGGCATCGATACGCCGATAATGGTCAGCACCGTAACGACCTTGTCGAACAGCTTATTATTTTTAACGGCCGCCGTAATGCCAATTGGTATGGCAATAAAAAAGGCAATCAAAAATCCAATAATATTAATTTTAAACGAGCGTTCAATATAATCGCCAATTAGTATATTAACCGGCTTGTTATACCTTACTGAATAACCGTATTCGCCCTTCAAAAACGTATCGCGTAGCCAGTAAATATAGCGTTCGGCCATCGGTTTATCATAACCCAAAAACGCACGCATCGATTCGACGTAGTTATTGCGCTCTTCAATTGTCATCGAAGCCGTCTTTTCGGGGTCTAGCATCGCCATAATCGGATCGCCTGGCATTAAATTAATTAAAATAAAGATGACCAATGATATGATTAATAATACCGGTATCAGCGAAATCATGCGTTTAATGATGTAAATGATATAGGGACCAACGATTTCTAGAATATTTCTAGAACCCTTAACTTCTTGATCTTGCATTTTCCACCTCATCTCTCGAAAGTAAGAGACCACTATTGTGCAATAGTGGTCTCAGGTTGCCGAAAATGGCTAATTTTCTAGCGGTGCATAACAATAGTTGCGCGCGGTGCGCGCCAATCATCTGCCCGCGCCTCAAGTTAACCATTTTCAACAGCCCGCCGGGCGCCGCCCAAACGGCGCCCGCGACCAATATAAATATCGGTCTTTATCTGCCGATTAAAACTATTTCCAATTAGCGTCCAGAATAGCTCTTGACCAAGGCCAGATGGCGTTAGTGTTAAAGTTTTCTAAATCGGCAACGTAGAGATCGTGGTAGTTGTTAGAATAAACCGGAATAATCGGCAATTCTTTGTTAAACGTCTTGACAAATTCTCTCCACTTCGTTCTGTATTCGTCGCGACCGGTAAGCGGGCTGCAGTTTTCGATGTCGTTCATCAACTGTTCCCACTCTTCTGGCGTGTAGCTAGAGCCACCAGAGAAGCGCGGGCCGTTGTCAGACGGGTCGCCCCACGGTAAAATTCTCTCGACTGAATAGTTGTCTTTCGGGTTAGACTTAATCAAGTAGCCCATGCCGCCGACGAAGGCGTGGTATTGTCTTTCTTCTTGCGTATCGCCAATCCAGTGGCCATACATAACCGGCCAATCTAAGCCGTGCAGTGAAACGTTGAAGCCGAGTTTTGAAACGTACTCGTCGTTCCATACCAAGTTGTAAGTATCTGACCAGAAGTCGGTGTAAGTAATCTTAATTTCTAGTGGTTCACCTTTCCACATATAGCCGCTTTCGGCATCGCCCGTTAAGTTGGCGTATTCGCCATCGGTTTTGGCAACGGCGGCATCTAATAATTCATGTGCCTTGGCGATATTGGCTTCTTCGTCGAAGTTGCCATCGGCATCGAGAATGTCGTAGTTAATCAGAGAATCTTCAAACCTGCTATTTGCAGCAGTACCTAATAGATCCATTTCGTCGTCATCGTACATCATCCACTGGTTTTTAGAGTAAGGGCCTTGTGAAGCTAAGCCGTACTCGCCCAAGAACAATTCGATAACTTTGGGGCGGTTAAAGACATAGGCAAATGCTTGACGCACTTCTGTCAAGGCAAATGCTTCGTAGTCTGTGTGCAGTATCATCGTGCCGCCACCGTGTCTAAAGTAGTTGTTATAGGTTAAGAAGTCTGTTTCTTTGGCAGCTGCAATTTTTTCTTCTTCAACTGACCTAGAGAGCAAGTCGACTTCGCCTTGTAACAATTGGTCGAGCTCTGTTTCAGTCGGCGTAACTTTGACGATAATTTCTTTAATGGCCGGCTTTTTGCCAATGTAATCTTCAAAGGCCGTCAACTTGACGTATTCAGCTTCTTTGTAATCGGCAAAGACATAAGGGCCATAGCCAATCGGGTTGGAAATATTGGCTTTAACGTATTCTTGAACCGTTTGGCCGGCAGCTTCGGCGCCAGCTTTAATGGTATCTTCAGCTAAAATCCAAACTTCGTAGAACAACGACATATCTGTCGTAAAGATAACTTTTTTGAGCTTAAACTCTATCGTATTAGCCTCTTCGTCAACTGTAATGCTGTCGATGTAATCGGCCAATGAAGACGAACCGCCAGTAGCTTTAAGCGCTTCTGTGTCCATGTAAAAGTCGTAGGTGAACTTGATGTCGCTGGCAGTTAGTGCTTCGCCATTATGGAAAGTAACGCCATCAGTGATTTTAAATTTCCAAGTTGTCAAGTCATCGCTAACCGTCTTTTCGGCAACCAGCGGCGAGTCGACTAATTCGCCTTGCGGGGTGTCCATCATTAAACCAAATGCCCACACCAGTTGGCGAATTTCTTTGTCATAACTTGAATTTGACCAACCCTTGTGGAAGTCGCCACTAAATTCGGCGGTGGCAGCGACAAATGGCTTGTCTGTTGCATCGGGTGTTTCTGTTTGTTGGTCGTCGCCAGCGGCAGCTTCGGTACTCTCGGCGGCAGCAGTGGTATCTTCAGCCGGTGTATCCGTACTAGGTGAACCACCACAAGCGGCTAATGAAAGCATTAGCACGAGAACCAACAGTAGTGAAGTTATTCTTTTCATAACTCTCCTCCAATATAGTTTTGAAATGTCTTCTGTTGTTTGCAAACAAATCAGCTCGTTTACTAACCCGCTATATCTTTCTGAGAGGCTAGTATAGCAGATGATTTATTTTGACAACACAGAGGTACATACCTTAATGTACATCTAACAGTATACCGTTATTGGCGCAATACATCAATATAAATTTATTTTTTAACAATGCCCTGCCGGCAACTTACTTGTTAATCAACGTAATAAAAACTTCGCTATCTTCAACTAAAACGGCGTTAATGTAGTTGTCGCCATCGAAAAATAGCGTCGCGCCGGGTTCGACGATAAATGCTTCGCTTTCGTTGATAAAAACTTTAATTTTGCCCTTGACGACCGTAAACAGCACCTGCGCTTCGGGGTGATTGTGCTTGTCGATTTTATCGCCCGCCTTGCCGGCCTTTTTTACCAGCCTAAACTGCGCTTCGGCCAATACCATACCTAAATCTTTTTTAAGTTCTGCCATAATTCCTCCTCACTAGGTTGTGCGTTAGCCTCTCCTTGTCGCGTCGCCTACTTGTATTATACCATAGACCGACCGTGTTATAACTTTTGTTTATAGCTGCTAGAAATATTCGCGGCACAGCGCAATTTAGTGGTATAATAAGGTGAAATGTAACTGTTTATTCGAAGTCTGTCATTTCGAGCGAGAAATCTCGGGTTTGACCGCGATTGAAACGCGCTCCGTGTCATTTCGAGCGAAGTCGAGAAATCTCGGGTTTGAAAAAGTGGAAAGCGGACAGTGGAAAGCGGAAAGGAAAAGCGAGATGTCTCCACTTCGGTCGACATGACAACCCGCAGTCATTTCGAGTCGGTGCTCTTTGTCATTTCAAGCGAGTATAGCGAGTCGA
>PDWI01004540.1_pt1 | contig 18567 bp, 17 predicted proteins | sample 1430891 | NCBI WGS metagenome assembly PDWI01 (sample SAMN01162508, study PRJNA174530) | Oral metagenome, whole genome shotgun sequencing project. | biome: Marine environment; feature: Marine mammal; material: Swab sample of the gingival sulcus; isolation source: swab sample of gingival sulcus...
GCATGGAAAACTTTTTCCATACATTACTTTCTTTCTCCAGTTTTCCATAAAATGTGATATTATCATAATTGTTATGGAGAATAAATTTAAATTTACCCCAAATCCCGAGTTGAAGTTGATGGATCAGGTGCGCGAGGTATTGCGCTACTACCATTATGCTTTTTCCACGGAAAAAACATATTGTCAGTGGATCGTTCGTTATCTCCAGTTTTTTCAGATGAAAAAACATCCTAAGGATATGGGGAGCAAGGAGGTGGCACGTTTCCTTTCCCACCTGGCGGTTACGGAAAAAGTAGCTGCTTCCACCCAGCATCAGGCGCTTAATGCAATAGTTTTTCTGTATCGTGATGTTCTGCTGCAGCCTCTGGATGACTCCATTGCTCCTGTACGTGCAAAACGTAAACGTCGTCCCCCCACAGTGCTGACAGAGCAGGAAGTGCAGCATGTACTTGCTCAGATGAGTGGCACCCATTTGCTGATGGCAAAGCTGATTTACGGTTCCGGGATTCGTTTGATGGAATGCATTCGTCTGCGCATTCAGGATGTGGATTTTGGACAACAGCAACTTTTTGTACGTGCCGGAAAGGGGAATAAAGATCGTACTACATTTTTACCCCGGGCTATTCATGATGAATTGCTCCTGCATATCGAAAGGGTAAAGGATTTGCACCGCCTTGACCTCCAGGAAGGATACGGCGAAGTCTATCTGCCCAATGCTTTAGCAAAAAAATATAAAAAAGCTGCCAGGGAAACTTCGTGGCAGTATGTGTTCCCCTCGAAAAAGCGTTCCATTGATCCTCACAACGGTGTAGAGCGGCGGCATCATGTGCTTGAGTCCGGTCTGCAAAAGGCCGTTAAAACTGCGGTTAAAAAGGCTGGTATATCGAAGCGGGCAACCGTTCACACTCTGCGCCATTCCTTTGCAACCCACATGCTTGAACATGGTGTCAATATTCGAGTTTTACAGGAATTGCTTGGCCATGCCGACGTGAAAACCACCGAGATCTACACCCATGTGATGCGTAAAGATATAGGTGGTTTGCAAAATCCTTTGGATCGGCTCATGAAAGTGTAGGTTACTTATCACTTCCACTTTTTCCACACCCTGGGGCTGGTTGAGGCTGGAACAAGGCCGTGTTGGCTGCAATCAGGTGGAAGGGGTGGCAAAAAATTGTGCCAGCCGTTGATCTGCCCAACTGGTCAGGGTGTAGCTTTGCAGAAAGCCACAATGCCCGCCGTAGCGGAGTTCATCTACCGTAAGCCATGGTGTACGGGGAACAGAAAAGAAGTCCTTTTGCCACGGGGTGATGGGATCATCGCTGGATGCTATAATGTGGGTGGGGATCCTCAGTGTGTTGAGTTGCTCTTGGGTAATCTTGTAGGATGACAAATAGGCGTGGGTCGTGGGGTGATCAGTGTGGCGCGGCACAAAGTAATCATGCATGGCGGCCAGTGATCTCAATCCATGCAGTATTGCTTTGTTTTCCAGATCTGGAAACAACTCTATTTTCTTTTGTAACGACCGCTTCCACTTTTTGATGAAGTAGTGCTGGTATACTGGGTAACGCTGCTCAAGGATATTGGTGGTTGCCACCGGGTCGATAAGTGGTGAAATTGCCGCTATTTTGGTGAGCCTGAGTTGTGCCTCACAAGCTTTGAACCCTACTCTCAGGGCAAAGTTTCCACCCAGGGAAAAACCGGCTAAAAAAGCCTGCTTATGGGGAAACAGGCGCAATATTTCTGCAACAGCTCCCACCACTTCATCCAGCCTGTTGGAATTAAAAAAATCCCGGTTAAGGTGATAACTCTCTCCATGATCACGCAGATTTAACCTGAAAATATTACATCCCTGGTTGTACAGGTACCCTGCTGCAGAAAGCAGGTAGGCAGAGTTACTGCTGCCTTCCCATCCATGAATGAGGATGACGAGTCCTTTATCATTTTTCGGGCGTGCGCTATACGCACCCAGCAAACGAACCCTGTTTCCACATTGGAGAATGATATCTCTACTGGCTGCAAGCAGGTGCTTTGCCCGCTGTTTTGCCAGCTTTTTGCGTGGAGCCAGGCTTGCAAACACCGTCTGGACATGTGGGTTCCTGAGCAGAAATGGCGGGGTGAAGGGTGTATCCATGGTGAACGTGACAGGCGGAGTCTAAAAAAACAGACACCGCCCGTCGTTATTGAAAGATATACTTCTTTCTTGTTTTACAGCTGCTTACAGACGGCTGAACATTTCTGTAAGCGGTCTGGCAGATCGCCTAGGTAAGCGAAGACTCCGAAAAGATCTAGCGCCCTGTAAAGAGGCTCCTTATTTTTTACGTGGGTATGGCCAGGCCATAACACCACCTTCCATCACTTTTACGTTGGTGTAGCCGTGGGCACGCATAACGTTTGCCGCCTCATAGCCGCGCATGGAGATTTTACAGAAGCAGATAATCTCTTTGTTTTTGTCTTCTGGCAATGCATCCAGCTTGTCGCGTAATGCCCCAAGGGGGATCAGGTTTTCCCCAATGCCAAGATGCATTTCTTCATACTCTTCAGGACTGCGACCATCATAGTAGAACACATCTTCCTTGTTTTGTACTTTTTCCCATACATCAACTACAGAGAGCCCATTCATGCGTCCTTTGAGCTTGTTTTGCATGATGTGCGCTGATGCAATGAAATGGTCGATGGCCAGGGAGAATGGAGGTGCATAAGGAAGATCAAGGTTAACCAGGTCTTCCACGGTCAACTTTCCCTTGATGGCAACAGCAGCAGTGGCTACCTGTTTGCTCACGTCTCCTGGTCCAACGCATTGGTACCCCAGGATACGTTGATCCTTGGTGCTTACCAGCAGTTTGGAGATAAGCAGCATGGCTCCCATAAAACCGGGTTTATCCGGGCTGGCATTGACCACCACCTCATAATCAGTGATACCTGCCCGCTTTGCGGCTTTTTCTGACAGCCCGGTGGAACCAGCATTGAAATCAAAAATCTGGCAAATACCGGTTTGGTAGGTGCCTGGGAAGGTAACCGTGTTGCCAAGGATAGCGTTCTCTCCAGCCACCCGACCCTGGAGGTTGGCCTGATCACCCATGGGGTTAAAGACCTTGCCACCGCTATTGAGGTTTTCTATCTCAACACAGTCTCCAGCCGCATAAATGTCAGGATCAGAGGTCTGCTGATAACTATCAACGGTGATGCCGCCAAATGTACCTGTCTCAAGCCCGCAGTCCTTCCCGATACCACTGTTGGGGCGTACACCGACAGCCATGACTGCAAGCTCACAATCCAGTACAGTACCGTCATTTAAGGTTACACCGGTCAGTTTGCCATCCTTGCCGTTGAACTCCTTTAAGCCGGTGGAGGTCAGCACCTGGGCACCTTTTGCCTTCATATGGTTTTCAACGAGCTTGGCCAGCTCCCAATCCAGAAAGGGGAGCACCTGGTCAAGCAACTCCACTACGGTTACTTCAATGCCGGAGAGTTGTAATGCTTCACAGGTTTCCACCCCAATCAGGCCGCCGCCGATAATAACCGCTTTTTTGACCTTTTTCTCATCTCTGATTGTACGCAGGTAGTCTGTGTCTGCCATGGAGAGGAGGGTGGTAATCCCATCCAGTTCAATGCCCGGGATCGGGGGGATGTTGGGATGTGCTCCGGTGGCGATGATGAGCTTGTCGTAAGGAAGTTTTTTCTCTTCGCCACTTGGCAGGTCTTTACAGGTGACTTCCTTGGCCTGGCGATTAATACTGGTTACCTCGGTCTCCACCAGCGCGGTTATGCCTTTGGCTTTGGCAAAGAAGGTGGCATCACGTACCACTCCAGTGGGGGTGCAAATAAGTGCATTGCGGTCGTCAAAAACACCGCCCACATAATAGGGGTAGCCGCAGGAGGCCATGGAAAGGTCTGGATCTTTTTGAATGATGGTAACGTTGGCAAATTCATCAAGGCGTTTGGCTTTTGCAGCCGCTTTGGCACCTGCGGCAGAACCACCGATCACAACAATATTTTTCATAACTACTCCTTGCGTAAAGAATTAACGGTGAAAACGGTACATATAAAAATAGTGGCAGGAAGTTCCTTCATTCAGGTAATCCTTTGAAAATGACTTGTTTTTTCAGGCGCTGAACTTATCTGTGTGGATTGGATACTCCTGTTGGGGAGCGGAAGTCCTGTAGCTACCAGTACTCGTCATATACACAAAAGCCCAGATTCAAGCCAGGAATTACTGTTTATGGTTAAGATGGGGAAGCGTTCTCGTTTGTAATTCATAGAAACACGTAATTTCGTTTGTCATGTTTGTAAATGAAAAAAAATAAGCCAACATCATCTCACGTTACAGAGACCATTTTAGAGTCCATTTCAGATGGTGTGTTCACTGTAAGCCATGAGTGGCGGATTATGTCCTTTAACCGGGCTGCCGAAGAAATTACTGGTATCCCCCGTGAAGAGGCCATTGGGCGCTACTGCTGGGAGGTGTTTCGTTCCAACATGTGCGAGGACGACTGTGCACTGAAAAGAACCATGAAAGAGGGGAAGGCTTTTGTTTCCACCTCCACCTACATCATTAACAGCGACAAACAACGGATTCCCATAAATGTGTCCACAGCACTCTTAAAAGATGAGGATGGACAGGTGCTCGGCGGGGTGGAAACCTTTCGCGATAACACACTGGTGGAGGAGTTACGCAAAAAGATCAGTGGCAGTGTTCAGCTGGGTGATATGGTGAGCGCCAGTACAGCCATGAAAAAGATTTTCACCACCCTGCCACCTATTGCTGAAAGTGACAGCACCGTGTTGATTGAAGGGGAAACAGGGACCGGCAAAGAGATGATGTCCAGAGCGCTTCATGACTATTCGCTGCGGAGGGATAAACCTTTTTTGGCGGTTAACTGTGGTGCGTTACCCGATACCTTGCTTGAGTCGGAGTTGTTCGGCTATAAGGCAGGGGCTTTTACCCATGCTGTAAAAGACAAGCAAGGCATATTTGCCGCTGCCGCTGGAGGTACCATCCTGCTGGATGAGTTGGGAGAAACCAGCCCGGCCTTTCAGGTAAAGTTGTTGCGGGTGCTGGAGGAAAAAGCATTCCAGCCCTTGGGGAGTGTACACAAGCAAAAGGCTGATGTGCGTATCCTGGCTGCCACCAACAGGGATCTGAGCGAACTGGTGGAGCAGGGAAAATTTCGGCGGGATCTGTTTTATCGGGTGAATATTGTACGGGTGCAGCTGCCACCGCTACGGGAGCGCAGAGAAGATATCCCGCTGCTGATCGAGCATTTTTTAGCTAAGATGAATCGTCTACGAGGCAAGGCGGTCACCGGTATGAGCGATTCAGCCATGGAATTACTCATGGGCCACGAGTTCCCTGGCAATATTAGAGAACTGGAGAATGTTATCGAGTATGGGCTCATTTTGTGTGCGGAAGGCAATATAGAACGCGACCACCTTCCAGCCTACCTGCTGCAATCCACTTCCCCTGTTTCCCGACCTGAGCAGGAAAAGAGCATCGAATCCGCTGTTGCAATGACAGAGCAGGAACTCATTTTTGATGCCTTACGGCAACATAAGTACAACCGAACCGCTGCAGCCAAGGCCCTTGGAATGCATAAGAGCACCTTGTTCAGGAAGGTGAAAAAGTTGGGTATTGAGTTGCCCCGCATTGATGGTCGTATGACAGGACACTGATTGAGTCGCGCCTGTGCGACTGTACAGCGTCGCTTATGGGCGTTGCAATGCGACTGTAGTGCGACTGTAGCCTTGGTCACGCTCATATGTGCACCGGTTTTTCTGCGTATATGTACGTGTTGTCTTCTTTTTGAAAGAAGAGATGGTTTCTCGTTATCTCATTGATAATAAACTGTTATTTTGTGTGTCCCACTGTTTGTTTATCTTCCTCTGAGCTTTTTTGACTTTTTTTTACGCACACCTGTCCCTCTGGCACATTGCTTGCTTAGTTGTTCAGCATGAAAAGAACCATGCAAGCACAAACTTCACAAAATACACCTCTAAAAGTAGCCATAACCGTATGGGATGATCGGGTCTCACCGGTTTTTGATGTGGCACATATGCTGCTGGTAGCTGAAATTGAAGATCAGCAGGTAGGTAAGCAACATTATCAGCGTTTTGACCCAACCGCGATGGCACAGCTTATTGCTCTATTTGCCGAGCAGGGGGTGGGGTGTCTCGTTTGTGGAGCGGTGTCTCGTGAACCTGCTGAACTCCTTGAGGCAGCAGGCATTGAGCTTATCCCCTTTATCACCGGTAACGTAGAGGATGTATTGCAAATGCTGGTGTGTAAGGAGCCAGAATGGGTAGAGATGAAGATGCCGGGGTGTGGTTGTAAGGTCTGTTGTCAGGGGAAAATTAGGCGCAGTCAGGCCATACAACCTGTTCCTCCTGATGTATTTTTCAGGCAGCAGAAGTAAGGAGTTTTCAGAGTCAATTTAAGACCGTGGAGTTTAGGTGTGAATATACTGTTGGTTTTTGATCCAAAAACAGATTGCTCTGCATTTAAGCAGACCCTTCAGGCCCACGCTGGTGTGGGGGTTACGGAAATCAGTGATGTGGATGAGGCACTTGCAGCAATTAAGGCTGGAAAGGCAGACGCTGTAGCCGTTGGAGAGCAGGTGGGCGATATGGAAGGGGTGAAGTTTATTGAAGCCCTGGTAAAGGTGAACCCCATGGTCAACACCTGTCTTGTAAGCGCACTTTCAAAGAAAGACTTTCATGAAGTAACGGAAGGTCTGGGCGTGCTTATGCAGCTCCAGACCTTGCCAGCCAGGGAAGATGCGGAACGCTTTATTGAAAAACTTCGTAAAGTAGCAAGCCTCATGTAGGAAGGTGGAAGAACATGATTATCAGCGTAGCCAGTGGTAAAGGGGGAACAGGGAAAACCACTGTGTCCACCAATATGGCCTTGGCAATAGATGAGCAGGTTACGTTTCTCGACTGTGATGTGGAGGAACCCAACGCGCACCTGTTTTTACATCCGGAAATAGAGACAAGTAACCAGGTTGAGACTCCGGTGCCGCAGATTGATATGGAGCGTTGTACCCTGTGTCGTAAGTGCATGGATATCTGTCGCTTCAATGCCATCACTGTGGTTGGAAAAAAGGTGCTTGTCTTTGAGGAGCTGTGTCACAGTTGCGGCGGTTGTCTGCTCGTCTGTCCTGAAGCTGCGATCACCGAAGTGGGGCGTGAGCTGGGAAGTGTTGAATACGGCAAGCGTGAGCATATCGATTTTGCCCATGGCAAGATGCGGATTGGTGAGGCCATGTCCCCTCCACTGATCAAAGAGGTACGTAAGTCTGAGACAGAAGATGGCCTGACCATCATTGATGCCCCTCCAGGCACCTCTTGTCCGGTGATTGCTGCAATTAACGGTGTGGATTTTGTGCTGATGGTGACCGAACCCACCCCTTTTGGGCTCCATGATCTCAAGCTGGCTGTGGAAGCTGTTAAGCTTTTAGGCATTCCCAGCGGGTTGGTGATCAATCGATCTGACCTGGGCACAAGGGACGTCTACGATTATGCAGCAGAACAGGGAATACCCGTGTTGCTTGAGATACCTTTTGAGCGACAAATTGCTGAAACATATTCCCAGGGGAAAGCAATAGTAGAGGAGATGCCTGAGTGGACTGAAAAGTTCCGTACCTTGTACCACGATATTGTCAACATCGTTGAATCGCAACCGGAGACCGTCTGATGCAAGAACTTGTCATTTTAAGCGGCAAGGGGGGGACTGGTAAAACAAGCCTTACAGCTGCATTCGCCTACCTTGCTGAAAATAACGTACTCTGTGATGCTGATGTTGATGCAGCAGACCTGCACCTGTTAGCCAGTCCCGAAGTTCTCCAAACTACTGATTTTATGGGTGGCGGGATTGCAGAGATTGACCCTGATAAATGTACAGAGTGTGGTACCTGCAAAGATGTGTGTCGTTTTGGGGCCATTTCTGACGGGTTTGTCGTTGAGCCAATCGGCTGCGAGGGATGTGGGGTTTGTGTGGATATGTGCCCGGAACAGGCAATTACCTTTCCTCCCCAGAAATGCGGTGAGTGGTTTATCTCCGACTCCAGGTTCGGCCCCATGGTGCACGCGCGCCTGGGCATTGCAGAAGAGAATTCAGGGAGGCTGGTTTCCCTTATTCGCAAGGAAGCGCGTGAGCTGGCTGAACAAAAGGGGCATGACCTGCTCATCACCGATGGCCCTCCAGGTATCGGGTGTCCGGTTATCGCCTCCATAAGTGGTGCTACTGCCATTGTCATCGTGGTTGAGCCAACGGTTTCAGGGCTTCATGATATGGAGCGGGTGGCGCAACTTGCAGCGCACTTCAGCATTCCTGGAATGATCTGTATCAATAAAAGCGATTTAAACCCTGAGCTCTCAGCAGAAATTGAGCAATCTGCTGAGAAGCATAATATGAAGGTGTTGGGTAAGGTGCCCTTTGATGCAATTTTTGTAAAATCTATGATTGAAGGACAGAATATTTTCGAGTACGAAGAGGACTCTCCTGCCAAGCAGGTGCTTGAAGATATCTGGCAAAAGATAGTGAGTGCACCAGCGCTCAACGGTATGGGCGTGGTGGATTTAAGAGCAACAATTAAATAAAAGAGAGTGTAGAAAAGAAAATGGCGACTTTAAGACTGGCAATCCCATCTGACGGACAGGGCGGTTTAGACGGTAAACGAGCAGGCCACTTCGGGCATTGCGATGTTTTTACTTTCATCGATATTGAAGATGGGGAAATAAAAGAAGTATCAACCCTTGCTAACCAGGAGCATGTGCAGGGTGGGTGTATGGTGCCCGTCAACCTGCTTGCATCCAATAACGTGAATGCGCTGGTTGTTGGCGGGATCGGCATGCGTCCGTTGATGGGCTTTCGCCAGGTGGGAATAGAGGTGTACCACGATGCGGTTCGTCCTGATATTCGTCCTGTGGTAGAAGATTTTCTGGCTGGTAAGCTGTCACTTATTACAGATAATGACGTGTGTGGTGGCGGAGGCGGTCATTAAGCTGAGCCAATACGCTGAGTTAGCCTGTCTGGGAGGACAGAGTCTCTCCTGCCTCTTCACGCATATTGTTTGCTGAATGTTCTAACACAATCCGGGCAGGCTTTTTTTTAAGGTGATAAAATGAAGATAGCAATTACTGCAAAAGGTGATACATTAGCAAGCGAAGTGGATCCACGTTTTGGTCGCGCTCGTTATATTATGATTGTCGACACCGATACCAGGGAATTTGAAGCGGTGGATAATACTGAGAACATCAACGCTTTTAAAGGTGCTGGAATTCAGGCGGCAACCATGGTTGCTGATAAAGGTGCTGAAGTGTTGATGACCGGTTACTGCGGGCCTAAAGCTTTCCAGACCATTTCTGCTGCCGGAGTCAAGGTGGTGAGCGATGTGGAAGGAACCGTTGAACAGGCCATTGAGCTGATAAAAAGCGGTGATGTAACCTATACCGATAGCCCCAACGCGGATGGTCACTGGTAGAAAAGTGGTTTTCTGCAGCGTATTCGCTGCAGGAGGAAGAATGTAATCAGTAGTTACGTTGTACAGGAACAAGAAGTGCCATGAATGATGAACAGTTTAATGCCTTGGTAGATTCTATTCAGGAAAAGATTTTTGATGATGCCAAGGAAGCCTATGGCGCCGATGGCTTTGACAGGTGGAGAAATCCCCGCTTTAACGGCCGGATGGAAGACCACGATTCATATGGACGGATTACCGGCGTCTGTGGGGATACCATGGAAATGTACCTGAAGGTTAAAGATAACCGGGTTACCGATGTTTCTTACGCCACAGATGGTTGTGGTTCAAGTAATGTGGCAGGCTCGTTTGCCGCTGAAATTTCCATTGGCAAGACCATTGAAGAGGTTTTTGACCTGACTGGTGAAGATGTGCTGAAAAAGATAGGTCATTTTCCTGAGGCTGAAGAGCATTGTGCGTATCTGGCGATTAAAACCGTCCAGGAAGCTGTGAATCAGTACATGATCCAACAGACGAAAAAGTCTTCCTGAGTGACCAGCTGTTTTGTCTCTACCCTCCACCCTTGGGATAATCGGGGTGGAGGTTTTGCTTTTTCATCTTCAGAGTTCCACTCTGTTTCCCGTTTCCCTGGTGGAATAGCCTCCCATGCCTTCCAGGTTGTGCTGAAATGATCTGGTATGGATAATTTCAAGCAGCGTCTGCATCATTGGTAGCTCAAGATGCTGCTCATCCATGAGCAGGTCATAGCGTTCTTCAGTCACTGGAATAAAATCCAGATCAAGTGCTCTGGCAGCACTCATAATCCCCAGTCCCACGTCGGCCTTGCCAGATAAAACAGCAACAGCCACTGCCATATGAGTGTACTCATCCTGATCGTAGCCAGCAATGTCATCGGGATCAATGCCTGACCGTTCCAGCTCGTAATCGAGCAGGACTCTGGTGCCGGATCCAGCCTGCCGGTTGATAAAGGTGATGTCTTTTCTGGTTAAGTCCTCAATGGCACCAATCTGTTTTGGATTGCCTTTGGGGATGATAAATCCTTGTTGACGGTGGGTTAGGGTGATGACACAGATAGCACGGTCTGCCAGGTATTTTTTTATATACGGGATATTGTAGGTGCCTGTGGCTGTGTCGAGCAGGTGGGAGCCCGCAATATGGGTCATGGATTGCTGCAGGGCCATGATGCCACCCAGAGAGCCCACATGGGTGGAGGCCAGATAACAGGCTGGAGTACGGCGCTGGAGCATATCACGAAGCAGATCAAGGCTCAGGTCATGGCTGCCGGTGCTTAAGAGCGTCCTCTCCACGACCTGACGTGGCTTAAGCAGTTCAAGGGGAACCAGGGAACCCTGGGACTCACCCTCAGAAGCCGCTGCAATATGTAACATGGCGTTGGCCCTGGTCAGGGTAGTGATGGCGCCTGAACCCTTTTTCAGCGGTACTGCAACGTAGCTGTCCCCAATTTTACCGGTGATCATTCTTCTGAACTCTTCAATGCCACTGCGTGAAGGAATATCCTTGGCAAGCTTGGCTTCTACGCACACCGGTTCGGGTAGGCGTGTTCCGCTGAGCCGTGCGATGAGGGGGATTGCAAATTGCTCAAAGGCAATGATTGCAGAAACCGGATAACCGGGAATCCCGATCACCGGCTTCCCCTTGACCGTGGCTAAGATGGTGGGCTTTCCTGGCATGATGGTTACACCGTGGACCAGAATTTCCCCAAGCTCTTCAAGAATCTGGGCCGTGTAGTCAGCGCTTCCGGCAGACGATCCTGCATTGACAACCACCACATCAGCATCCGAATTGATTATCGCCTGAATATGGTTTTTCAAAGTGGGGTAATCGTCTTGAACAATGGGTGAAATGGTTACCTCTGCGCCAGCTTTTTTGGCAAGCTCGGCAAGTACCGCTGAGTTTGATTCAATGGTCTTACCTGGCGGTATGTTCTGGCCAGCCTCATCTAAAGGGATAAGCTCGGAGCCGGTGGGGACAATGGTCACCTGTGGTCGCCTTTGTACCACAACTTCGTGACACCCTGCTGTAATCATCGCCGCTATATCAGCAGGTTCGATGGTGTGGCCCGTGGGAAAGAGCAGCTCTGTGGCAACGATGTCTTCACCCACCTTGCGCACGTATTGCCAGGGAAAGGCAGGCTCCCGGATAACAGCGCTTTTATTCTCTGCAGAAAAGATGACATTCTCCACCATGATCACCGCATTTTTTCCTTCTGGCAGCGGATGACCGGTGTTGATGAGTGCAGCCTGTCCTCCTGCAATGTCTAGAGTGACGGGGGTATCATCTGCAGCATGGAAAGTATCTTCTGCCACCACAGCAATGCCATCCATAGCTGCAGAGTGAAAGGATGGTGCAGAGCATTGGGCAATCACAGGTGCAGCAGTGATTCGGTCGCAACTCTGACGCACGAAAATGGTTTCCGATCCAGTGGTCAGATCGTTAAAGGCGGTCCACAATTTTTGCTGCGCTTGCGTTCGCGGCAGCATGTTCAGGTATATTTTACGTTTCATTCAGGTCTCGCTTGTTTTTTAGAGCAGAGGCATTTTAGGGGAAAAGAAGAACTGTGGCGGTTACGCCTTGATCCAGCCCTTCCACGTCGCGGCCAATGGTGAGCAATCCATCTGCCTTGACCAGCGGTTTTAACAGGCCGGATTTTCCGTAGATTGGTGTGGCCATTGGCGGGGTTCCGTCCGGTTGCGGGGTGAGTTGCACTCGCACGTATTCTTCCCGACCAATGGTGGATGGAATTTGTTGGTCAGTAACAGCCTGAATGGCCTGAAGCCCAAGATCACAGGGGAGCCCTTGGTATTTGCGCAGCAGAGGGCGAACAAAGAGATAGAAAACCACCATGGCAGAAGCTGCGTGACCAGGCAGACCAAAGAGCGCCTTGTTGTCCAAACGTGCCAGAATAGTTGGTTTACCCGGTCGGATAGCTACCCCGTGGGCCAGGAGCTCGGTCCCTGGAATATCTTCAAGCACCTGGAGGGTGAAATCCCGCCTTCCCACAGAACTGCCGCCTGATAACAGCACCACATCAGCTTCATCCAGAGCGTTGGTGCAGGTGTGTTTCATGGTCTCAAAATCATCACCAACAATGCCCAGTGGAAGAGGGATGGCTCCTGCTTCAGCAACCAGGGCAGCTAGAGTGGAGGAGTTGATGTCCCTTATCTGACCAGGACCAGGTGTTTGGTCAGGAGCAACCAGCTCATCTCCAGTGGAGATAATTGCAACCCTGGGCTTGCGAAAAACAGGAATGGCAGGGTTGCCCAGCCCTGCAAGCACCCCTAGATCAGCAGGGCGAAGTTGTCTTCCCTGCTCAAGTACCTTTGCTCCTTTATCAAAATCCTCACCAGCACGGATGGTGTTTTGGGCAGGAGCTACCGGGCGATACACTTCGATGGTGTCATCATCAAGTTTCCTGGTGTATTCAACCATGACCACGCTATCGCCTTTCTGGGGCAGCTCGCCACCGGTCCAGATGCGAACAGCCTGTCCTGGTTGCAAGGAAAATTGCTGCCCGGAACTGCCCATGGCTATCTCACCAATAACGGTAAGCAGTGCTGGCTCAGATTCAGAGCAACCAAAGGTGTCTTTTGCCCGCACCGCGTAACCATCCATGGTCGACCGGGAAAAGGGCGGCAAATTTTCCAGAGACGTCACCGTGCTGCCCAACACCCGGCCAAGGCCATGCCCAAGCTTTATGGTTTCCACCTCCAGGGGGTGAAACTGTGCAAACAGCCCTGTGAATTCAACTGAGCTGATAAGTTTGAAAAAACCTTTCATGGCTTCTCCATTATGTCAAAAGTGTTGTGTTTGAGATCAATAGTCATCCAGGTATTGTGGAGTTGAGAGGGTAAGTGCAACAGTAACTTGACGGCTTCACAGGCCTGGAGGCTTGCAATGGTTGCCACTGTAAAGGAGAGTACTGAAGGTGGCTCAGGGTTGTCAATGTGTTCTTTTTTTTCCGGAAACAAAATGGAGGGCAGATGAAAACCAGGTAACTGCACCCCAACCTGTCCATACCAACTGAAAACAGCTCCATGCACCATTGGAATGTTAAGCGTGTTGCACTGATCTGCAAGCTGATAACGGGCTCTAATGCTATCCAGACAGTCAATGGTCAGGTCAACAGGTTCTTTTATGGTACGTAATTTTTGGTTGAAGTCCATGGGGAAGGCCACTGGCTTACACCTGGTACCCATTGCTTTAATTCGTGCTGCGGTTATTTCAGCCTTGTTTTTGCCAAGCGTTGTATCCAGTGCATTAAGTTGACGATTACAGTTGCTGGGGCTGAAAAAATCCGGGTCAAACAGGCTCAGGCAACCCACCCCAATACGAGCCAACTCTTCTGCCACATACCCACCCAATCCACCGCATCCTACAATCGCTACGTGGCTGCGGGTGAGCAGTTCCTGTTGCTTTTTATCAATTGCGTCACAATTACGCGATAAGGTACGTGGAAAATCTGGCACTGATGAAAGGTATGCTGTTGTGAGGTTGAAATACTTGATTGTGCAAATATGGAGATAATACTACTGGAGAGAAAAACAATCAACGGTCATTATTGGTTAGTATTGGTTATTTTAAAGGAAAATTAAACGGTTGTAGTTTTTTTGTTGACGGAATAGGGGGGTAATGACCAGTATATACCGATCTTCACAAAAGAACGCAGGGGAAAAAATGAGTACGTTGATGACAACCAAAGAAGTGGCAGCATTTCTCAATGTAAATGAAAAGATGGTTTATACGCTGGTTGCTGAAAAAGAGCTGCCAGCAACAAAAATAACCGGAAAATGGCTTTTCCCCAAGCGTTTAGTTGAACAATGGGTGGATAATAATACCACCAACTTTCCCAAGCAGGCTGGACAAATGCCAGCAGGTGAGGGGGTTATTATCCTGGCAGGCTCCAATGATATCCTGCTTGATCAACTTATTGGGATGTATAACGCAGAAAATAAAGGCAGCTTAGCCGTGTTTGCCAACTTGGGTTCCATGGGCGGTATTCATGCCTTGCGACAAGGATTGTGCCACATCGCCACCAGTCACCTGATGCAGGAGGATGAAAGTGACTATAACTTTCAGTTTGCAGCACAAGAGCTCAGTTTCATGCCAGTGGTTGTAAATTTTTGTCAACGCAGCCAGGGGCTGCTCTTTCGTAAAGACAATCCCTATAATATACGAAGTGTTGCAGACTTAGGGCAGAAAGATTTGCGGATGATCAATCGCCCGCTGGGCACCGGAACCAGGCTGCTTATTGATAAAGAGCTGAAAAAATTTGATTTAGCTGGAGAAAAGATTACAGGTTATGATGCTGAAGTCACAAGGCATCTGGATGTCGGTCTTGAAATCCTGTCCGGCAGGGCAGATGTCGGTCCAGGAATAGAAGCTGTTGCCGGGGTGCTTGATCTCGGTTTTCTGCCCATCAGATGGGAACGATTTGATTTCCTTATTTCACGTCACAACTTCTTTGAAAGAAGCATCCAGCAGTTCTTGGGTCTGCTGGAACAGGATGAAGTTAGAAAAGCTATGGCTGGTATGGTGGGCTATGATAACGCTATGGCTGGTAAAATAGTGTTTCAAGTTGAAGAGTAATGTTGTGTAACCAATCACGGGAGCAATGCTCCAGCGTTATTCTTTACTTCTGAGATGTAACTGGTCTTGGGGTGCTTTAGCATTGTGCAAGCACTCTTTTGAGCAGGTAAGCGAACCACGTGAGACTCCGTGTACAAGAGTATGCGGGAAAGAGTGATCGTGCAAAGATGAAGCGCCCGTGATCAGTTACATTGTTGTTGGTTGTACTAATAAATTTTTGGAGGAAAACATGAAGTATGTAAAAGGTTTTGTCGCAGCAGCACTGACGACGCTCATGGTAGGTGGATTTGCCTGTGCCAGTGAAAAAGTTTTGAAAATGTCCACCACCACCAGTACCCAGGCTTCTGGACTGCTGGATGTGTTGCTGCCAGAACTGGAAAAAGACACTGGTATCAAAATTAAGGTTATTGCAAAGGGAACCGGCGCAGCTATTCGTGATGGTATGGATGGTAATGTTGATGTGATTTTTGTTCACGCCAAGGGCCGTGAGGAAAAATTTGTTGCCGATGGCTTTGGTACCAAGCGTTACGCTGTTATGCACAATGATTTTGTGGTTCTTGGTCCAAAGGCTGATAAAGCCGGTATTCACGGCTCCAAGGATGCGACTGCCTCGCTGAAGAAAATTGCTCAAGCAAAGGCTTCTTTTATCTCCCGTGGTGATGACTCTGGTACCCACACTAAAGAACAGGCGCTGTGGAAGGCAACTGGTCTTCCCATGGCTACCATGAAGAGTGAGATCGTTAAGAAAGGAAAGAAAAAAGAAGTTACCTATATGCACCCGGAAGGCCTTGGTGAATGGTACCTCTCTGTAGGCCAGGGTATGGGGAAAACGTTGACCATTGCTGATGAAAAGCAAGCCTACACCCTTGCTGACCGTGGCACCTATATCAAGTATAAGTTTGGCCGTGAAGTTCCCATTGACCTGGAAGTGCAATGTGAAGGCGATCCGCTGCTGGCTAACCCATACGGTGTAATTCCGGTTAATCCAAAGAAGCACTCCCACGTGCAGTATGAACTTGCGAAAGAGTTTGCTGAGTGGATCACCTCTGAAAGGGGGCAAAAGGTTATTGATAATTACCGACTGCTTGACAAACAGCTTTTTTACCCGGACGCCATGTAATACGCATGCGTGCATGCAACCGCTTTGTTGCGGTTGCACCCCATGTTCGTTATCTTTACGCGTATCCGCTGGTTCGGATACGCGTTTTTTTGTAACCACTTACGGGATCTGTACTTCAGTGGTATTTTTTACTTCTACCGTTTTTTGAGCATATAGAACAAGGTAACCAGTAAACCTCTATGTCTTTTTTTGTCGATAGTTTTTTAGCCGCCATCAATTTGGTGTTCTCCCTGGATAAGGAGTTGTTTGAGGTGGTCGGTGTTTCACTGCGGGTGAGCACCATTTCCACCCTCTGTGCCGCTGTTGCAGGTATCCCGCTGGGCTTTCTTGTCGCCTATGGAGATATCCCTGGAAAGCGTGTGGTCATAACCCTGCTCAACACCATGCTCGCCTTGCCGACCGTGGTTATCGGCCTGTTTGTGTACGCCTTTATCTCGCGACGCGGCATTTTTGGCGTGTTTGACCTCTTGTACACCCAGAATGCCATTGTTGTTGGGCAGGTTTTTCTCATAACTCCGCTTGTTGCGGCGCTCACCGTTGCAGCGGTCAGCCGCATTGATGAGCGGTACTCAAAGACGGCCAAAACCCTTGGCGCTTCGACCTTTCAAACCCTGCTGGTAATTTTGCGCGAAGCACAGTTTGGTATTTGCGCTGCGGTGATCTCCGCTTTTGGCAGGGTGATTTCGGAAATCGGCATCTCCATGATGCTTGGCGGAAACATTAAAGGGTTTACCAGAACCATGACCACAGCCATGGCACTTGAGTACGATAAAGGAGCCTTTACCCTGGCCATTGCCTTGGGACTTGTGCTGATGACCATCAGTTTGTTAATCAATATTTTGTTTAATGTGGTCCAGGGAAGGGGGCGTTTGTAATGCATTATCAGCTGACTCAACTGGTCCAGCAGTATGGTTCCAAGATTGTTTTACATATTGATAATCTGGTTATCGAAAAGGGGAAGATTTACGCGCTACTGGGTGCAAACGGAGCTGGAAAGACCACCCTGTTTCATATTCTGGGTTTTTTGGAAGCACCTTCTTCAGGTCAGGTCGTGTTTGATGGCAAAACCGTTTTTTTTGACCGGGCCGAGTTGTATACACTCCGCAAACGGGTGGTGATGGTGGATCAATATCCGATCATGTTTTCCACCTCCGTGTATAAAAATGTTGAATTTGGGCTTAAAATTCGCGGCATAGAAAAAAAACGACGTGACAGCGTTATCCGTGAGGCCCTGGAGATGGTCGACCTGGGGAGTTATGCAGGTGAGTATGCGCATAAGCTTTCAGGTGGTGAAACTCAGCGCCTTGCCATGGCCAGGGCTTTAGCGCTCTTTCCAGAGGTGCTGCTCTGTGATGAACCTACAGCTAATGTTGATGTGGAAAACCAAGCGGTTATCCGTTCCTTACTTACCAGGGTAAATCAGGAAAAAAACACTACGGTACTGTTTACTACCCATGACAGACTGCAAGCTGCAGGGCTTGCCGATGAGACCATAGTGCTGGAAAAGGGAAGGGTGGTTGCAACCAGCTATGAAAATATTTTCTCCTGCACCCTGCAAAGTAAAGGTTCCGGTAAAAAGGTGTGTCTATTGCAGCAGAAGGTGCCCGTTACTTTTCCCGGGCACATTCCTGAAGGAGTGAAAAAGGAAAGCCGGGTATACATAAACCCTGAGCGAATAAAGTTGACACGTAATGAAGATGGAGCACAGCCCAAGCCAGGTGTACTCAGCGGCACTATTGTTTTACTGATGGTTGAGGGGCAAAAGGTTCGCATCGCCGTAAACACCGGTGTACTGATAACCGTGATTATTCCATTGCAGCGCTACAGGGAGCAGAGGCTGGCTGTTGGTGACCGGGTTGAACTCAGGTTGCTGGCCGATACTATAGAGTGGCTGGGTGAGTGAAAAAGTTCCCGAGCAGGCTATTGGGTCATCTGAAAAAAAGGAGGAATTTTCAGGGAAAGGAGGGGTGTGCCTGTGTACAAAAGCACCCTGCTCGGGAACTCCAAGGGGTAAGGATATGAAAACCAGTGATTACCAGAGCAGGAAAAGGGGGTGTAAGGAGTTTTGAGTGATATTTTGGAAAAATGTTGCAGAAGTCAACAGCTGTAATCCAAGATGTATCATACCTGCTCTGGTAATCCATCTGGAACTCACGATCAGAACCTGTTTGACAAGTTCATTGATCAAATAACCTGATATTTTTTTAGCATACTATGCACAGTTTGCATAGTCTAAAATGTGCATAGTGTCATTTTTTTAACTTTTTTTGGCTCTTCTGGAGAATCTGTGGGTAAAATGAGTATCGAAAATATTTTCCCAATCAGCTCCCCGTAGAATGTTGAGGGAAGCTGATTGGGAAAATA
>PDWI01004927.1_pt1 | contig 18561 bp, 19 predicted proteins | sample 1430891 | NCBI WGS metagenome assembly PDWI01 (sample SAMN01162508, study PRJNA174530) | Oral metagenome, whole genome shotgun sequencing project. | biome: Marine environment; feature: Marine mammal; material: Swab sample of the gingival sulcus; isolation source: swab sample of gingival sulcus...
GGGCAGCAGGCGGAAATCGACGAGATTGCCAAGCGCATCCGTCAGCGCCAGTATCTTGGTCGTGATGCCGCCGCGCGAACGCCCTATGGCCTGGCCCTGTGTCCCCCTTTTGCGCCCTGGCCCGAGCGGTGGACTTTGACGATGGTATAGCCAAACGACATGGTGTGATTGCGGCGGTCGCTCTACAGGGGCGAACGAGGTCCGGTATGTTGGCCTCATGGAAATAAGCCGTGAGGAGAACGACCTATGGAATACTATGCCGGTTTGGATGTGTCGCTGAAAGAGATTTCGATCTGCGTTGTGGATGAGAGCGGCAAGACCGTCGCGCGCGGCAGCTGTCCCGCTGATCCCGAAGGCGTGGCGGGCTGGTTTCGCAACCGCGATCTCAAGCCTCGACGCATCGTGCACGAGAGCGGCATGCTGTCGATCTGGCTGCAGCGCGCGGTGGCATAGCCTCCCGGGCTCACCTGCGCGTAAACATCAGGATATTTCCTGCGATGATGAAACAAACCCCGACGCCGGCGCTGAGGGTCCATTCAAACCCTTCGACAAATGTCGAGATCAGCAATGCAACAAGCGGAAAAACAACTGTCGCATAGCCCGCCCTGGCCGATCCGGCCTTTTGAACCAGCAACAGATAGGTCGTGAACCCCACCACCGATCCGATCACTGACAGGTAGATCATCGCGCCCCAGTAAACGCCTCCGCCTGGAACAACAACCGGCATTCGGGTCGCAACAATCAGGGCAAATAACGCAATGGCCCCGATCCCCATACCCCAGGCATTGGCCGTCACCGGAGAAACCCCCAACATGTTGTTTTTCCGAGAGGCCATATTGCCAAGTGAGAATAGCATCGTCCCAAATGCCGCCCAAACAATTCCACGCAGCGTATTGGCGTCAAACGCGACAACCAGATCGTTCCAGAACAGCAGGGCAAGCCCCATGGCTCCGACCATTCCCGCCGCAATAACCCGCGGGGCAATGCGCTCGCCGAAAAAGATCCGGGCATTCACCGCATTGAATATCGATGCCAGCGAAAACACGACCGACACAAGCCCTGAGGGGATCAGTGCCGTGGCATTGTAAAGGCCGACAAAATTGAAGCAAAACAGGCAAAGCGCCTGAACACCATGACCGCCAGCCCCAGGATCATCACAATTCCGGCCAGTGCAAAGCGATAAAAGATCGACACCACAACCGGCGCATAGCCAACCTGCAAGGCGATGGCAATCCATGTGGTGCCCCAGATCAGGACGGTAGAGACAAACAGAAAAACCGTATTCATGGGCTTGTCATGCCCCCTGCCCCGGGCCCGGTCTTGCACAATCTTGCGCAAAACCCCGCGGACACTCTTTCGGGGCACATCCAGACGGCTTATCAAACCCCCATGAAGCAACGTGTTTACGATTTTCTGGGCCAATCGCCTATCGCCGCGATTTCAGAACGCATGACCCTGGGCGAGGGCTGTGCAGTTTCCATCTGGGAGAATACCCGCGACCGGGTGAGCTATATTGCGCCGGCGGATCACACGTTCAGCCTGTATCTGAAAGGCGGGGCCGGAACGCGGCGGGTCGATGCCGGAAATGATCGCGGTTTTCCAGGGGCACTATGCATCATGCCCGAAGGTTGTGATTCCGAGTGGGAGATATCCGAGCCATTTCGGTTTCTTCACCTTTATATTTCAGATGCCCGGCTGCGTAGCGGCTTTGTGCGGACCCATGACTGTGATGCAAGGCGCCTGATTGTTGAGGAAACAACCTTCGCGCAAAACACCCACCTTGCCGCGCCGCTTTCACTTTTGGCCAAAGCGGCCCTGACGGATGACACCCTGTGCGCAGACACCGCCCTTGCAGAGCTATTCGCCGCGCTCACCCCAAGCCCGGTTTCTGTGAACTCCGGCCTTTCGCCCCACGTTTTGCGGCGGATCGACGAATGGATTGATGCCCATCTGGACCAGACGATCGCACTCGATGATCTGGCCGCCCTTGCAAACCTCTCCAGCTTTCACTTTCATCGCATGTTTCGCACCTCGCGTGGGCTGGCGCCCCATGCTTGGGTCAGCGAATGCCGAATTTCCCGCGCGCGCCGTCTGCTGACCACCAATCGCCCGGTTGCGGAGATTTCCGCGCAGTGCGGGTTTTCCAGCCAGAGCCATTTGACACGCATGTTCCGTCGTCACACTGGAAAAACGCCCGCGGAATACCGGTCGATTGTGAGGAAACGGAACAGACCTGCTGCAAGGAAATCCTGAACGCTCCGAACCCCTACACTTTCTCACAGGCAAGCCGGTCAGGATGAAGGCGCTGCCTCTTTGATCAGCCAGTCCCGGAAGGCCTCTTCCGACATCCTGCCCGCGGCCAGATCCTCCATCACCCGCACACCGACAAGCGGATCGGGACGCAGGTGATAGCCGTTCAATCGCAAGAATGTGGCCGCCACAACAAATGCCGTGCGCTTGTTGCCATCGGTAAAGGCATGCGCCTTGGCGATCCCGAACGCATAGGCCGCCGCGCAGGTCATCAGGTCCGCCTGCTCATAGGCATATTTGTTCTGCGGACGGGCATGACCCGTTTCCAGAAGGCTGGCATCACGCAGCCCCCCTGCCCCGCCATGACGGGCAATCTGTCTGTCATGGATCAGATAGACCGCCTGAAGCGGCACCCAGACGGGATTGCTCATGCAAGGGCCTGCAACAGGTCGCGGTTTTCGTCCATCACATCCTCGGCAGCCCGCATCGCAGCGGCCAGGTCGGGATTGTGGGCCAGAAGCCGCATACCGCCATCATCTGACCGCGCCAGATACACACTGTCGCCTTCCTTGACATCCATCGCGGCCAGAACCTCGCTGGACAGCGTGACAACCGCAGAGTTCCCGACCTTGCGAATTTTGGTTTCAAACATCAGCGCGTCCTTTCCGTATCTACGAACGTATATACACTGCGCGACTCTCTTGTCAATTTTCAGCGCGCCCCACCGTTCACGCGGCCTGACCACTTAATCGCCCGTAGAAGCTGCGCTCCAAATGCAACTCCCCTACCCTTGCCTTCTCGACCATTCCGCGGAGATAGCCTCCGGGCGAAAGAACTTCACCGGTGGCATGTTTGTCATAGATCAGAGCTATCACCGCAGCCGCGATTTCCGGACCAAACGCCCGCTGTGCGACATTCCAAATCGTGAGATATCCACATAGATGCCGTTAGAGCCAGATCAACAGACGCTCATCGCCTGTGATAAGCCTCTTTAAGTCACCATCAGGGAATAGCTGGTGCTGCGTCCACCAGCCTCATCTTTCTCTAGGGCACCCAAGCCGATGAGATCTAGGATGTCGCGATAGGCCGTATCTTGTGAGCACTTTTCGATCTTCGCGTACTTCGATGTCGTGAGTTTTCCTTCAAACCCATCCAGCAGGCGGTTCAGCATGTCCCGCTGGCGGTCGTTCATGTTCGCCGTTGCGTATTTCTCCCAGAACCGCGCCTTCCGGAACACGGCCTCAAGGATAATCTCGGCACCATCAAATGCGCGATCAAGGCAAGCCAGGAACCAAACGAGCCACGCCGTAACATCAAGCCCGCCCTTCTGCGTCGTCTCGAGCGTATCGTAGTAAGCGCTGCGCTCCTGCCGGATTTGCGTCGACATGCTGTAGAACCGCTGTGAACTGCCCTCGGATCGCGCCAAGGCCATGTCTGCGATCGCGCGCGCGATGCGGCCGTTGCCATCATCGAAAGGATGGATGGTGACAAACCAAAGATGGGCGATGGCGGCATGTATGACGGGATCTGTTTCCGGGGGCTGATCAAACCATTCCAAAAACCGCGCCATCTCGGCTTTCAGCCGGTTGGCCGCAGGCCCCTCAAAATGCACCCGTTCGCGGCCATAGGGTCCTGATACAACCTCCATGGGCCCGTTACGCCAATTGCCCACCGTGATCCGGGTCATTCCGCTTCGCCCGGTCGGAAAGAGAGCCGCATGCCAGCCAAACAGACGCTCCGCATCCAGTGGCTGGTCATATGCTTGGGTCGCGTCCAGCATCATCTCGACGACACCATCAACATGGCGATCAGACGGGATCAGTCCGCCAATTTCGAGTCCGAGCCGCTTCGCGATGGACGAGCGCACCTGATCCTTATCGAGCGACTCCCCCTCGATCTCGCTGCTTTTGACGACATCACTGGTCAGTGTTCTGAGCATCGCCTCGCTCTGAAGATCAAAGCCAAAGCCCTCCATGCGCCCCAAGAGCTTGCCTTGGCGGTGACGGACCGCAGCAAGTTGTGACGACAGCTTGGCCTTATCCCAGGTAAACTGCGGCCAATCAGGGATTTCGTGAATGTAAGTCATATTTTACGCACTCCTTGCGGAGATTATACGGCGCGATCTCCGCAAGGCAACATCAAACACCGCAGAAGGCGCGGAGAATAAGGGCGACAATCTCCGCATGCTCGACTTGGAACTTCAGATGCGGGACACCTGCTACCCTTCCGATTACGCCGCCTGTCCGCTCAACCGACCATAGAAGCTACGCTCGAGATACAGCTCCCCTGCCCCAGCCTTCTCGACCATACCCCGCAGATATCCACCCGGAGACGCCACTTCGCCGGCGCAATGCTTGTCAAACGTGAGAACGAGCGCTGCGGTCGCGACTTGGGGCCCGAGACGATCCTGAGCGAGGTTCCAAGCGTGCTCTGAGACGCCGATCATCGGCCTTAGTTGCCCGACAACCCGATGCAGATCGCCCCAATCCTTTAGATATGCCGTTGATCGCCCGCAGCGCTTTTCCGGGCACGAACAAGGTCGCGGATCGCTTCATAGGTTTGATCGGGCACCCAGATCGCGGTCAACTCTCCGGCCCTGAACAGGCGGGCCAGGCGCATCGCATCCAGACGATCCGTCTTAACTCGAACATCCGAACTGTGATGTGCCACTCTTTGGAAAAGATCGACATTTACCTCTCGTTTGTTCTATTATTGTTCCCGCCCGACTCCCAAAGGTACCGAGACCATCCTATGTGCAACCTTTACTCCCAGACCAAAACCCAGGACGCGATGCGCCAGATCTTTGAGGGCGCGCTCGAGGATGGGGAGGAGCTGATCGACACAGCGGGGAACCTGCCGACGATGACAGGGATCTGGCCCGACTACCCTGCCCCCATCATCCGGCGGGGCCCGAACGCGTCTTGGGAACTTACAAAAGCCCGCTGGGGCATGCCAACGCCACCAAAATATCTGGAAGGCAAGAAAACGGATAAAGGCGTCACCAATATCCGCAATGTTTCGTCCCCGCATTGGCGGCGCTGGCTTGGCACGGAACATCGCTGTCTGGTTCCATTCACCAGCTTCTCCGAACTGGATCAGCGACGGGGAGCGCCCCGCAATTCACCAGTATGGTTCGCCCTTGGCGATGACCGGCCTCTGGCCTTCTTTGCGGGGTTGCGCACCGAATGGACCTCTGTGCGCAAACTGAAGGAAGGTGAGATCACAACAGAAGTCTTTGGCTTTCTCACCTGCCCTGCCAATGCAGAGGTCGCGCCGGTACATCCCAAAGCCATGCCGGTTATTTTGACCGAACCCTGGGAATGGAAACGCTGGCTGACAGCCCCAGCGAGTGAGGCATTGGACCTGCAACGTCCTTTGGCTGACGGGCGTTTGAAGATTGTCGCTGAAGGTGTACGTGAAGATGCTGTTTAGCCAGAAATCAGATGATCACTTCGCCCTGACACAGCGACGTGTGCATGAAGCCGAGGGGCCGGGTCGACGCAGCTTTGCGATGTTTCAAGGCTTGAAGCACCCGGGACCGTTGATCTGGATCATTCCCGCGCATGCGGTGCATATGCCGATGCTGCGGGGCCTGCCGGTTGGTGTCGGCGAGCGCCTGCACCTGGTCCGCCCCACCAATGAGACAGACCTCCTCTGGGCCACCGAAGAAGCCTTGCGCAGCCCCGGCCTGGGCTTGGTGATTGCGGAGCCGGAAAAACCTCTATCCCTGACCGCAGGGCGACGTATGCAACTCGCCGCTGAAGCGGGCAAAACAACGGGTTTGATACTGATCCGCGAGGGCCAGGGAAACAACGCGACCGAAACACGCTGGCACTGCGCTCCAGTCGCCGGGGAAAGCCGGGACTCGACAGCGCATTGCTGGGAACTTAAAAAGAACAAAAAAGGAACACTGGGAATCTGGACCGTGAACTGGAATGGCAAGACGGCTGCTATCCATATGGTTTCCGCGGCTGGCAAGCGACATCGCGCTGCGGAAACGGCCCGTTGAAGGGCCATTCGCTCTGATCCATCGATCAGGGAACGCCGACCATGTGCATTGTCTGAACAAAGCGGCCGAGGCCCAGAGCCTGCGGCGCGGCATGCCACTGGCGGACGCCCGCGCCATTTGCCCGGATCTCGCCACTGACCCAGTCGATCTGCCACAAGAAGCTGTCGCGCTTGGTAAACTCGGCCGGTGGACCAACCGCTATTCGCCGATGATCTCCCGTGATGGATCGGACGGCCTGATCGCTGATGTGACCGGCGTGCCGCATCTCTTCGGCGGGGAATCCGAGATGCGCGAGGATCTGCACGCGCGACTGGAACGGATGGGCATCGAGGCTTGCAGCGCCATCGCCGAAACCCGCGGGGCCGCCTTTGCCCGTGCGCGACATGGGGGTGGGATCGTTCCCGAAGGCGAGGTTGCGCAGGGCATCGGCCACTTGCCGGTCTCCGCACTGCGCATTGATGGCAACACCGCCCAAGCCCTTGCCCGGGTTGGCTTGCGACAGATCGCAGATTTGATCCCCCTGCCCCGCGCCCCACTGGCAAAACGATACGGGCCGGGTCTTGTGCTGCGATTGGATCAGGCGCTTGGTGTCCAGCCCGAGCCTGTCGCGCCCGACGCGGAGAAACCACATTTTGGCGTGCGGATGTCGATGCCGGAACCCATCGGGTTGCAAGCCGATGTGATGGCAGCGGTCACGCGCCTTTTGGACCGGCTGTGTGATACCCTTGCTCAACACCACCGGGGCGCGCGGCGTGTGCGTCTGGAGCTTTATCGGGTCGATCGGGAAACAGCCCTGATCGACATCGGTCTGGCGCGCCCGATGCGGGATGCAGATCGGATCTCCGCGCTTTTTGTCAAAGGTGTTGAGGAGGTGGATGCTGGCTTTGGCATCGACGCCCTTCGGCTGATTGCTCATGTGACGGAACCCCTGCCCCCAGAACAGCTGGGACGCAGCCACACCGCAAAACAGGATGACGCGCTTGCAGACCTGTTCTCGCGTCTCGGCAACCGATTGGGATTTGATCGCGTGCTGCGCTTGCTTCCCGCCAAGAGCAAAATCCCGGAACGCAGTTTTCTGCTCTCGCCTGCCGCCTATAGCAGAGCCGAGGTCCCTGCCCCGCATCAAGGCCCTGATCGGCCGTTTCTGGTGTTTCCACCGGAACCAGTGACCGCATCACCGCTGCGCCAGCCGGGCCACCCACCTGCAACGTTTCGCTGGCGCCGCATGCGGTTCACCACATTGCGGGCAACGGGTCCGGAACGGATCACCCCGGAATGGTGGTTCGACGATCCGGCCTGGCGCAGCGGAATGAGAGACTATTGGCGCATCGAGACACGGGAAGGCCTGCGGCTCTGGCTGTTTCACACCCCGCAGATGCCAAACTGGTATGCGCAGGGAGAGTTCCCATGATCAGCTATGCGGAACTCTGCGTCACGACGAATTTTACGTTTCTGACGGGGGCCTCACATCCGGAGGAGCTGGCCACGCGGGCTGCCGAGCTTGGCCTGTCCGCCATCGCCATCACGGATCGAAACTCTGTCGCCGGTGTTGTGCGGGCGTTCTCTGCCCTGAAAGAACTGGAGAGACTACGCGTCGAGGCTGAAGAGGCTAAGGGCACGGCACAAGCGCCTATCCGATCGCGTCAGGTTACAGACCATTCCAGCCGTCAGGAGATGCGCTATGCGCCACTGGATGGCCCATCGCCCGCCGATACAGGGCACCCCCTGCCCAAATTGATCCCAGGCGCGCGCATTGTTCTGACGGACAGCCCGGTCGAATGGCTGGCACTGCCAACAGATGTCGCGGCCTGGTCGCGGCTGACGCGCCTTCTCTCGGAGGGAAAGCGACGGTCCGCGAAGGGAGAATGCCATCTCGAGTTCACAGACCTGCTGAGCTGGGGGCACGGAATGGTGCTGATCGCCCTGCCCCGTGATCCCCTGGAACAAAAGCAAAGTAGCGATATCGGCATACTACGCCGCGTTGCAAAGGCATTTCCCGGGCAATGCTTCCTCGGCGCAGCGCCGTATTATGATGGACGCGATCCCATGCGGTTTGATCAACTCGCTGAGATTGGCCAGAGCTGCGGGTTGGCCATGGTTGCCCTCGGCAATGTGCTGATGCACCGATCCGCACGCCGTCCACTGGCAGATGTTCTGACCTGCTTGCGGCTTGGTTGTACAATCGACACGATTGGGGAAAACCGGCTGACCCATGGCGAGCATCGACTGAAATCCGGCGCCGACATGGCCCGAATGTTTCATCGCTATCCCGCCGCAATCCGGCGCACCCTCGAGATCGCCGACCGCTGCGCCTTTCGACTGGATGATCTGCGATACCAATACCCGGATGAGGCCCGGGATGGTGAGCCCGCCCAGGACCGCCTCGCGCGGCTGTCGCGGGAAGGTCTGTGGTGGCGATATCCGGACGGCCCTCCGGCAAAGATCGTCAGCCGTGTGGAAAAGGAACTGACCCTCATCGCTGAGATGGGCTATGCGCCCTATTTCCTGACGGTTCATGACATCGTCACTTTTGCCCGTTCCAAAGGCATCCTCTGCCAGGGGCGCGGGTCCGCGGCCAACTCGGTGGTGTGCTACCTGCTAGGTGTTACCGAGGTTCCGCCAGAAAGCATCACCCTGATCTTCGAGCGGTTTATTTCCAAGGAACGGGGCGAGCCACCAGACATCGATGTGGATTTCGAGCATGAACGCCGGGAAGAGGTGATCCAGTGGATCTATGACCAATATGGTCGCCACTGCGCCGGCCTTACGGCAACCGTGATCCATTTCCGGTCTCGTGCGGCCATTCGCGAAGTGGGCAAGGTCATGGGGCTGAGCCAGGACATCATCGGACGGCTGGCCGGGCAGATCTGGGGCTGGTCCTCGAGCGCGCCGGGCGAAGATCGTTTGCGCGACGCCGGCATCAACCCATCGGATGATCGCGTCGCACTGGCGACAAAGCTCATTGGCGAGATCATCGGTTTCCCACGGCATCTGAGCCAGCATGTTGGCGGGTTTGTCATCACACATGGGCGTCTTGATGAACTCTGCCCGATTGAAAACGCCGCGATGGACGACCGCACCATCATTGAATGGGACAAGGATGATATCGACGCCCTCGGTCTGCTGAAGGTTGATGTCCTGGCGCTTGGCATGCTGACCTGCATTCGCAAAGCCTTTGCTCTGCTTGCCGATCACAGAAGCCTGAACCTGACGCTTGCCAATGTCCCGCCCGAAGATCCCGCCATCTACGACATGCTCTGTCGTGCGGATGCCATCGGGGTTTTCCAGGTGGAAAGCCGGGCGCAGCTGAATTTCCTGCCGCGTATGCGGCCCCGCACATTCTACGATCTTGTCTGCGAGGTCGCCATCATCCGTCCCGGCCCAATCCAGGGGGGCATGGTGCATCCCTTTATTAGGCGTCGACAAGGCAAGGAACCCATCGAAGATCTGGGGCCAGGGATGATGGAAGTTCTTGGCCGAACCTATGGTGTGCCGTTGTTTCAGGAGCAGGCCATGCAGATCGCCGTGGTGGCTGCCGGGTTTTCTGCCGCAGAAGCGGATCGGCTCAGGCGATCTCTGGCCACATTCAAACGCATGGGAACGATAGGGGCGTTTCGGGAGCGGTTCATCTCGGGGATGTTATCGCGGGGCTATGAGGCCAGCTTTGCGGAACGATGCTTTGCCCAGATCGAAGGTTTTGGCAGCTATGGGTTTCCCGAGAGCCATGCGGCAAGCTTTGCGCGTCTGGTCTACATCTCTGCCTGGCTGAAATGCCACCATCCGGCCGTGTTCACCTGCGCGTTGCTCAACAGCCAGCCAATGGGATTTTATGCGCCGGCGCAGCTGGTGCGTGATGCGCGTGAGCATGGTGTGGAAATTCGGCCTGTGTCGATCAACGACTCTGAATGGGATAGCACGCTGGAGCCACGCGCGGATGGCGCACTGGCGCTGCGATTAGGGTTTCGGCAGATCAAAGGTATGCGATCTGAAGATGCGGATTGGATCGTGGCGGCACGCGGCAACGGCTATCCCGATGTCGAAAGCCTCTGGCGTCGGGCAGGGGTGCGGACTGACGCATTGGAGCGACTGGCGGATGCAGATGCCTTTGCGCCAATAAATCTGTCCAGACGCGAAGCGATCTGGCAGGCGAGGGCGCTGCAAGCCCCCAAACCACTACCTCTGTTCGGAGCTGACGGGGAAGGCATTGTTGAACCAGAAACGCCTCTGCCAACCATGACCCTCGGGCAAGAAGTGATCGAGGATTATCTCGCGTTGCGATTATCATTGCGGGCTCATCCGCTGGAACTGCTGCGCCCAAAGCTGGGGGAATGCCTGCCGCATGAAGGTTTGCGCCGTGCAAAGGGGCGGGTTTCTGTGAGCGGGCTTGTGATCACCCGGCAAAGGCCCGGTACGGCGTCCGGGGTTGTGTTCCTGACGCTGGAAGATGAAACGGGCGTCTCGAATGTCGTTGTCTGGCGGAAGGTGTATGAGAGGTTCCGCAAGGCTGTGATCGCGGGTCGATTGCTGCGGGTGACCGGACGGATCGAGCGGGAAGGACAGGTGACGCATGTGATTGCGGACAAGATTGAGGATCTTTCGGCACTGCTGTCGACTTTGGGACAACCGGCAGAAGCGATACCTGCTCAATGCACGCAAGGTCGGGTTCCAGCCACACAACCCACGGCCAGACATCCGCGAGAGCAAGCGAAGAAGCTGTTTACAAGCAGGGATTTTCATTAAACCGCATCTTCTTGAAAGGGCAGGGGCTAAGAGCGATCTGAGTTTAACAGCTGTTAAACATCCAGGGGGGAAGACACTACTCGCTCTTCATCCATAGCTCGAGCTTAACAGCTGTTAAGCTGCCTTTCGCCTACTGATCAATGCCATAACCATTGGTCCACAGGAAAACTCTCCGGCAGCTGCTTTTGAGGATAGCGTTCGGAGATAACCTCCTGGGGAACGAATTTCGGAGAAGCGTTCAAGCATAGCAGCGACCACAATCGAAGCTTGCTCAGGTCCCATACAACGCTGGGCATCTTCCCATGCAGAAACGCTTATGCCCATCGCTGGTCTGACATGCGATGCCGCGTCATAAAGCTGATGCCAATGTCGGATTTCACCATCGTAGAAGGTTTTAAGAGAAGGACAGCTTGCGAGAACCAGATGAAGAGGGATTTTTGGTAGTTCTTGTTTTTCATTCATTACATCTATTGGGTCATGATCCTCCGGTTGCTCATCTTGCACAACATCGGCCGCCTTGGATTTTTCAAAGCCAGGTTCAGATTCTAAAGTATCTGTATTTGAATTATGATGGTGATGCTCATTATGAACAGCATTGGTGTTCATATCTTCTGTTTCTGGGCCATCAATTACGTTCCTGGCGTGGTCCAAGAAGCCAGCAAGCCTATCACGTAACTCAATCAGTTCCTCGCCTTGGAGCTTGCGCCTCAGCGCCCTCGCAACAAGCACTGTCTGATCTCGATATTCGCCCCAAATCGAAAGACCCGGATAGAACTCATCGCCGAAATCCGACAATGCGGCGAGATCTCGACGCATCAGGCTCACAACCTCTCGGAGCCGTTTTAAACGCTCTTCCGCTTCACGAGCAGCCTCAGCGGCTCTCGCAACCTCCTCAGAGCGGCGGTAAAGGGGGGTTAAGTCAAACCCGAACACCACACGCTCTTCCCCAATCTTTCGAACATAGCGTTTACCATTCGGGCTGTCCCGACGCATGATCAAACCAGCTTCAATCAGACGAGAGAGATGACGTCGCATCGTGGAATTCGGCATCCCATTCAACCGTTCACAGATGGCTTTGTTGGACGGGAACACCGTCATTTCTGCGTTCCCGCCAAGAGCGTCATCAGGAAAGAAGCTAAGAAGCCCCTGAAGGACCGTCAGATCTCGTTCAGTAACTCCAAACGCGACCTGAGCTTTCGACAGCTCGCGGAGAAGTTCCCATTTGTTAACGGGCTTTCCAGGCAAAGAAGTTACCTGGTCTTCGGCCACAGACAAATGGGCATGCGATATCGGCCGCATAAACGGTGAAATAGGTTCATAGTCCATTTTATTGTCACGAAGACAAAACTTTCACGGCCCGCGAATCGCTTTGCGCTTGCGGGATTGAAGCCAGAACGCTACATTCAGAAGTGCGAAAACTGAGATTTTGTAGCGGCTGTGTCCGGTGCGAAACCTTACAAAGGTCTCGTGAAGTTAGCTTCTCGGGGCCTTTTTCAATTTTGCCTGTTTACGTGCCTCCTTACTGCTCATTGCTCTCGTTCAATCTTCCGATCGTTGCCAGCGATCATGAAGTTCAGCGATCAGCTGAGGGGCGGCGCCTTTTAACCAGGAGAGAAACTCCGGTGCCTCAGCTGTCAAATCCAGGGTAATTTGCTTTCCATTCCGGCGCGCAACCACGCTTCCGACTCCGACACCGGGGATTTCAAATGCTGCTTCGTTCTGAACAGTGTTGTTCGTGGTCGGTTTCGCAGATTTTACGGCGTTTAAGACGGCAAGAAATGCTCTGTCAGAAAGCTCATCGGGTGAACGAGAGGGCTCGCTTCTGATTTTGTTTGCGATAGAGACCAGCTGGTCGAAATCCGAGTCAAATGATGTGAGCGATTTCTTAAGATCTTCCCATCTCGGCCGGCCAATACCGGGCGCGGACCCAATCGCTTGAATTAGTTCTTCACCCACCGCCCGCACGATGCCCAACATCTGCGAAACACCCGCTTCGTGCAGGCTCAGTACCTCCGCAATCCCTCGATTGGTTCGTTCCGATCCAACAAGATGATCACCATCACTAAGGGCCAGGGCAACAAGCGCCCTTTCGATAAAGCTTAAGTCTCTGCGCTCCTGGTTTTCCAAAAGCTGATCACGAAGCGCCCGGTCTTCATCTGCCTCGGTGACAATCGCCCTGACTTTGATTTCCAAAGCGCGACAGGCTTCGAGACGACGTCTACCGTAAATGAGACTGTATCGGTCACCAGCCAAAGGCCGAACAAGAATTGGTACGCGTTGTCCATTCTTTTGTATTGATGATTTGAGATCTTCAATTTCGATCTGAAGGCGATCTTCCAACCGACCAGCGGTATCGATCAGCTCTGGATCAATCTCAAAGATTCCGCCCCGCAATCTGCGACCTTCCAAAGCATCCGGAGCATTTCGAAGGGTTTGCAGCGGCAAACCAAGCTTAGCCTTTCTCGCCATAACGTCCCCATGAATTTTGAATGATTTCAGAGATTTCATCATTCACTGCATTCATTGACTCGATCGCCCGATCAAATGTTTGGCGCGTGAACTCTCTCTTATCGGCTTCGTAAAGCGTCTGTTTTGTAAGGCCAGCATCCGATATCGCGGTGGATTCAACCATGTGATTAGTAAGTACAGATCGACCAAAAAGCCCTCTGACAAACGCGATAACTTCGGTTTGGGGCGCATCTCCCACTTTGTATCGCGTCGGGAGAAAACGGAGCCAATCAAATCTTAGGTTCGCACCGGCGTCACGAATTACACCGAGCAAATCTGCTGTCATCCTCAAAAACTGAGACATGGACATCAAATCGAGCATTTGGGGATGGACCGTAACCAGCACGCCGGAAGAGGCCGACAAGGCTGACATCGTCAAGAAACCAAGCTGAGGTGGGCAGTCAATGACAACAACGTCATAGTCTGCCTCAACGCTATCCAAGGCGTCTCTAACTCTCGCGAAAAAGGCCCTTGCACCTCCGCTTTGGATTGCGGCAGGCGTCTCATGCTCAAATTCCATGAGTTCAAGGTTGCCCGGGATTAAATCCAGACCACGAATGTAGGTTTTGCGAATGACGTCTCTGATCGGAACGGGTTCATCATAACGAACCGCATCGTAAAGAGTACCACCTTCCATAAGATCCAGCTCAGGCTGAATACCATGAAGAGCCGATAGAGATGCTTGCGGATCGAGGTCGATCGCGAGAACTCTATACCCCTTCAAAGCAAGCCGCTGGGCAAGATGGGCAGAGGTCGTTGTCTTCCCTGAGCCACCTTTGAAATTCACGACCGAAACGACTTGAAGGTCATCCGTCTGGCCCCGGCCAGGAACATACGAGCGCGGCTTTTTTGCATTCTTCTCGAGCGTCTGGCGAATCTCCCAGATATCGTCGAGCGAATATCGACGGTGACTGCCAGCTGTGGTCTCCACCTCCGGGATTTTGCCCTCTCGATGCAACTTGCGTAGATAGGTATGATCAACGCCCAGAAGCTCTGCAGCCTCACCGCTTGTCAGCGTGCGCATGACCTTTTTGGCATCGGGAGGAAAATGAGCAGCCCGCTGAGCTTGCAGGTTTGACGCAAGTAACTCAGCATAATGGCCAATGGCTAGATCAAGATCCTGCTCTGTCTCGTTCATGTCTGCTCCGAACCGTGGGCGCGATTTTTATCGGGTTTCCCGGTATTTTTCGTGACTATTGCCCCGACTCACAGATTCTTGCAAGGATTTTCTATATCCTGTGGCAGAACTGGATGGTGGCACAAGAGAAAACGAGTTGACTTGGATCGCAAGTATGACCAAGTATGACTCTGGAGGCCCATTATGACCATCAAGACTACACTCAGCTTTACTGACCGGCACCACCGATTCTTGAAAGAAAAGGTCAGAGAAGGAGTTTATGCCTCGGCCTCGGCCGCCGTAGCGGCCGCTGTGGAACGAATGATCGAGGATGACGAGGCGCGCGAGGTTGCACTTGATGCGATGTCTGAGGAAATCCGACGCCGCGCTGCAACGCCGCGCGCAGATTTCGTGGATCACGATGATGTCTTTGCCCCTGCACTGCTCCGTCTGAACCGCAACGGGTGACTTACCGCTTGCGTTATCATCCCTCGGTGAAAAGCGACCTCAAGACTATCTCAGACCTGATTGAAGACTATGCGGGGCCGCAGGTCGCGCGGCGCAAACTGGCTCAGATCGCTGAAGTCACTCAAGGGTTAAGGACCTTGCCCCAAATCGGAACGCGGCACGATCACATCCTGCCCGGCCTGCGTGCCATCCCCGCCGCTCGCCGCGCCGTGATTGCTTTTTCGGTCGATGATACTGCGCGCGAGGTCTATGTAATAGCAATCACCTATGGGGGAGCCGACTGGATAGGTCGCGCAGGTGCGCGACGCAGCTAACCCTTTATCCCAAGCAAGTCCGCCGCCGGGTTATCTGCAACATTCACATCGTCATAGTATTTCTGAGCCTGCGCCGCTGAGCGATGCAGGGAGAGGCGCATGGCAGCGGGCAGGGGGGCTCCGTCCAGCGCAGCCTGAGTGAGGAAACCCGAGCGCAAGCCATGCGGCGAGGCGTAGGACGGGTCCAGACCCGCCTCAGTCAGCAGGCGTTTTACGATCTGCGACACAGCGGCAGGAGAAAGACGCTTTTGTCCCAAGGCTCCGGTGCGGGTGATGCGCCGAAACAACGGGCCGTCCTCGATCTGCGCCGCATCAATCCAGGCAACCAGCATCCGCGCAGCATATCCTTTCAGCACCAACTTCGGGGTTGTACCCGTATCGGTCGTCTTCGTATTGAGCAGAGTGATCCAGACGAGGCCCTTGCTCTCAAACTCCTCCAGCCCGATGTCCTCCCGATCGAGGCTGACAATCTCGGATCGCCGGCGTCCTCCACTGGCCCAACCCAGCAACAGAATGGCGCGGTCGCGCAAGCCCCGCAAACCCGGCCCACCGACATCAAGCAGTTTCAGCAGAACATCTTTGGTGATCGGGTGGGCAGATTTCGGGGCAGGAGGGCGGGCCATGGCCTTGCGCGCTTTGGCCCGGGCCTGACGTACCAGCGGCGCATCAAACGGATTGGGCAGGTTGCGCATTCGGTGAAAGGCACTCCAGGACGCGATGCGGCGGTTTAGGGTCGAAGCGGCAGGGCAGGCGAGGGATTTGCGCAACCCCATTGTGATGAGCTGATCCGCCGTCTCCCGCGCCCGGCCGGTCACATTCGTCAGATCGCGGCTGTGATCCAGAATGAAGCGCAGCGCCACCTCCTCTCGCTCGGGCCATTCAAGCGGTTTCTTGAAGGCCACATTGGCCCACGCGGTCAGGTAGACCAGATCCCGCTCATAAGCGCGCAGGGTGTTTTCCGGCGTGCCGCGCAGATAGAGGTCTTCCAGCGCCGCGCGGTCCTCAACATCCAGAGAGGGCAGGGCAGGGGGGCGATGCGGGATCAACGGCTCAGGCATGACGATATACGCCTGCCTTAGTCTGATTGTACCGGAAGACTTGCATTCGGTGTGACTGCGTCATACCATAAGCCGAAGGAGACCCCGCCATGACGATCAAGACATCCATATCCCTGAATGATGCCCAGGCCGCGTTTGCCAAAACGCTGGTCGAGCAGGGCGCGTTCCCGTCACTCAGCGCCGTGGCACAGCACGGGATTGATCTGATCCGGCAGCGCCAGGACGCGGAACAGGCAGATACCGAGGCGCTTAAAGCCCTGTTGCAGTCTCGTGCGAAGGGGGATTTTGTTCCGGCGGAGAGTTTCCGCACCCGTGTCGATGGCCTGCTGAAAGACAAACGTCGATCGCATGGCCTGGACAATTGAGGTCTCAGCGGCCGCTGAGCAGGATGTTGCGCTGATCTTTGACCATCTGGTCGAGAGCTATATCGGATTTGGCGAAGCGCCCGTGCCGGCTGCGGAGCATGCCACAGATCGCATCTGCAAGATTCTGGACGCGATGGAGCGCATCGCAACAGCCCCCTATCGTGGGGCCGCCCATGACGCTTGGTTGCCCGGGTTGCGCCATCTGACACTGGAGCGCGCGATTTACTGGTATCAGCTTGATGCACAGAACGAGACCATCCGTATTCTGGCGATTTTTTATGGTGGTCAGGATCATATCCGGCAGATGTTGTTGCGACTGCTGCGCGAACTGCCTGAATGACCCCGCAGGGCAGGGCGAACTCTCTCGTCGATCTGAGGTTTCTGAGCCGGGTTTTCATGCGCTGAGGGTGACGAAAATGGGGTTCTGTCAATATGCGATAACGTTTGCTTATCTCAGCTAATAGATGTTTGAGAAAACATTGTTGTGTGTATTTTCCGATTCCAACTGAAGCAATAAGCTGAAAACTGAAGCGCTGGAATTTCACCTTTGCGCTTCTCCAACGCGTCAAGACTCCTGAGCCTCACAGACCTGCGGCTTTGGTCAGGTTCACCCGGAACCGGTCCCGGCGGCGCTGATATCGCCGTGTCATCTCGGCCGAGGCATGGCCAAGCTGCTTTTGGACATAGCGCTCATCCACTTCTGCCGAACTGGCGAGGCCAGCGCGGAGTGAATGACCAGAGAACAAAGCAAGGCGCTCTTTCACGGGCAACTCGGATCGGATTCCTGCGTCCATGACCGTACGCTTGATCAGGCGCGCGACATGCTTGTCGTTCAGCCTGGTTTCGGACGCTCTTTTACCATCCCGTGAGGTGCCGACAAAGACCGGACCGAAATCGATCTTCGCAAAATGCAGCCATTGTTCGAGCGCATGCACGGGGCAGGTTTGATCAGATGATCCGCGGCCGATCTCGACTTCGCGCCAACCGGACTTGGCATTGAGGGTGAGAAGGGCACCCTTCTCCATGATCTCTATCCAGCCGCCGGAATCCGGTGTGTCGTCCTTGTGTACATCGAGGCTGACGATTTCCGAGCGGCGCAGACCCCCGGCATAGCCGATGAGCAGAATTGCACGATCCCGGAGCCCACGTAGATTGAAAGGAAGGGTGGCCACCATCGCGAGGATGTCTTCTGCCAGGATCGCTTCTTTCTGCACCGGCGGACGCGCGTGCTTGCGCTTGATTCCGGCCAGCACCGTCGCGATGTGCCGGTTCTTGCGGTCGAGGGAAAAGCCGCGTTGCGCATAGTTCCAGACGAGACCGGACAGACGGCGTTCGATGGTGCTGACCGAGAGGGCAGGGGACCCGTTGGTCGGCGCGGCCAGATCTGCCAGATACAAGCCGATCATCTCTGAAGACGGAGGTAGGGGCTCCGCACCCTTCAGCCTGCACCAACGCGCGAAGTGCTTCCAGTCGGCGGCATAGGCCTTGTTGGTGTTCTCAGCTGTCGAGGCTTTGGCGTAGTCGCGGGCAGTCTCGACCAGCCGGTCGAGGGCACCCGAGCCCGCAACATGAGCGGGGAGGGCGATGCCATCACTTTCCCCATGATCTCTCTCGTCGAGGGGAGCATCTTCATGCGTGTTAGAGGACGCTGAGGTCGATTTCTCGCTGTCTGGCGACATCTTTCCCCCGAAAAACCGGAATTCATGAGACTGCGCGGCAAGATATCCTATGA
>PDWI01004541.1_pt1 | contig 18557 bp, 17 predicted proteins | sample 1430891 | NCBI WGS metagenome assembly PDWI01 (sample SAMN01162508, study PRJNA174530) | Oral metagenome, whole genome shotgun sequencing project. | biome: Marine environment; feature: Marine mammal; material: Swab sample of the gingival sulcus; isolation source: swab sample of gingival sulcus...
TTATTTTTCATTCTGCAAATATATCAAAAAAACCAATCAATACGATATGATACGATTTTATTCGATAGATATCCGAAACAAAATGATACGATATAATACTATTTTAGGCGATAATAGTTCTACAGGAAAAAATAATCCCCATATTGTGCTTTCTCATTAAAATCTGAAGGTAAGTCTATTACCCCGCTCAAGGTCTATAATATCAATAGTTGTGTTTTTATCTTACCACCCAATTTTCAATTGTAATATTAGAAATTCTCTGAAACTCTCTAACATTTTCTGTAACCATAACCATATCGTTTTCAACAGCAGTACAACCAATAAGCAAATCAAAATCACTTATCATTTTACCAACTCTTTGAAGTCTTGCTTTTTCTTTTCCATAAAAAGGAATGGCACCAAAAATAGGCATAACGGTTATTTGTTCAACAAAGGTATCTATAAGTCGATGATTTTTATCAGGGTTGGCACTTTTTTCTGCTCCAAAAACCAATTCTGCTAATGTTATTTCTGATATAGCACAGTGTTGTAGCCCAACATGCTCTATCTTCTTACCAATCTCAAACTTATCACGAAAAAGATGAATACAAATATTTGAATCTAATAAATATCTCATTACAAATCAATTGCATTTAATTTCTCAACTCTTGACTTTTTAATATCCATTATTATTTCATCGGAACTTCTATTGTCTTCCCAAGCCCCACAAATAGATGTTAAATCAAACGCCTTGTCTTTATTCATCTCAATAGATTCTGTCAACTTGATAATTAATTTCTTTTTCGTAGCATTATCAAACTTACACAAAAAGCCAAAATACTTATTAATCGTATTGTCTCTTAAAACTAATCCCATAAACGTTTATTTTTTTACATTGACAAAGATACGCTTTTTTTGTGTGTTCTCAAAGTTTGTGTTGTTTTTTACTCCACATACATATTTGTCGGTTTTTCTAACTCTATACCGTTGGCAATGAATCTTATTTGCTTTCTATATTTAGGAACTCAACAAATTAACATCTGATATAATATCCATAGTATCTTTAATTTTATTAGGTATATCTTCCAATAATTTTTACTATTGAGAACATACACCTTTTTTTTAAATCTACATATAGAGATTTAATAATCAATATTTTGACTTTCTTTACCCACTTTAAGTGTTTTCTATTTTTATACTTAATTAATATCTATAAACAGGAGTAAGTAGAAATCTTTTTTCTTCCTCAATTATACCACTTTTTGCTATAAAGGAAAAATATTGAGGACTACCTGCGCCATAACCTCCAATCAATTCCATTTCTACCTTTCTTGGAAAATTATTTTCCCATTCATTGTATTCTTTCTTATAATCAATCCCTGCCTGAATTATTTGACCTATTGCATATTTCCAATCTAAACATGCTCGTTTATTTAATAAATTATGTTGTTCAAGAATATTATATATCACAATAGGATTATCATTGTAAGATATTTCGCATATAGAAATTTTGTTTGTTTAAATTGTATATTACAAAATTACACCTCCTTACAAATTATAGTTAATTAACTTAAAAACCCCTTAAATTTATCACTAAAAGTTGGCAAAGGTATTTTACTCCACTTTATGTTCTGTAATTGATTGTATATAAACATATTCATCTCTTTCGTATTACTTACATTTATAAGGACATTAACAATATAATCCTTATAATGCCTAACTATAGCCAAATAATTATTTTTAAAAAAAGTTATCAACTCTATATCTTGTAGAAGTATGCTAGCTATAAAAAAATTAGCACATACAGATTCTTGAGTAGGTAATTCAACAAAAGTCTGAGTATAATCTTTTAACAATTTCTCGATAATTTGCTTTATTGTATTTTTCTCACATCTTTTTTCTAACATAGTCAAAACAATATAACTATCGTTATAATCCCATGGTTTTTTTATCAGGTTTTGTAATAAAGTTAAAATTTGATTAGAATTCTTAACCGCTTGCAATTGTGCTTCAAATTGCTCGAAAGCATGTGGTTTATATTTAGATGTAAACTTCATATTTTCAATGTTTATTTCATATATACTATGAGGTATTATAGCATTCCCTTCAATGTTTCTATTCACTTTTTCTAGGTAATTTGCTATTTCAAGTTTCTTTTGATAGTTATTTTCTTGATTAAGTTTTTCAATAGAAAATCGCAATAATAATTCTGTTGTTTTTTTATTTAATACATGATCAAACTGCTTCAATAAAGAGTAACACACCTCTGGTTTATTTGATATATCTAAAGTTATAACAGAACGAATAAAAGCATTAAAATGCAAAAGATTAGATGTGTAATTTACATGATTAATAATAAAATTGATAGAATCAATAATTGAATAAGTATTTTGAATCAATAATGGTATATTATCCTCAAAATAAGGATAATTTTCTCGGAATAAGTAATCATAGAAGAAAGCTTTCTCGCCATTGGATAATATATTTAAATTATTAGCGAATTCTGTAAATTTCAGACTTTTATATTTTAATATAAGTTCAATTAGATTTTTAGGAAAATTGAAGTGTTTTATAAATTGCTGAATAGGTGTAGATGTTTTATGATCAATTATAAATAGTAGATTCCTTTGTTTAAGTATAAACCAATCTTTATTCTGAAATGAACACCTTATTTTTTTATTTAAAGCATTAAATATACTTGATGTTGTTTGGATATTGTTATTTAAAATTGCCAAATCCATTATTGTATCCACAATTTTTAAGATTGGTTGTGGGGCTATAACATTATTTAAATCAGATAACAGATTAGCTATTTTAATATTAGAATTATCAAATACAATATTATTAACATCATACTTATAAACAATATCCTGAATAACATTCATATTCTTTACAAAATCTACTTTCTCCACAAATTCACTACTATTTATTTGCAGTAAATTATTCACCATTTTTTCACAACTGACTTTATCTATATTACTAGCTATAATATCATTATTCAGACAATTTAATAAAAAAACATTTTTTTGATATATATCAGAAAACTGAGCATACACAAAATCAATTAAACCAACTGTATATTGTTTAGCAAACACTTTATTCGATATATAATATTTCTTATACTTTTCAAGAAACACAAAAAATTCCTTAGAAGCCGAATCTCTAAATTCATTATTATTAAGGAATCTAAACAAGACTTTTGGATTGTCAGCATATAACTGCTTAAACACTCTAGCCTTAAATTTTTGATAATCTTGATACTTTTGACAGAATTCATTGTATTCCATCTTCTTAATATTGTCTAAAAATAAACATAAATCTGCTACACTATTTAATACTTTATCAATTTTCAGCACAGACACTTCCTTGATTAAATCAAATAGTAAGGTAAGACCTTGAGGATTTTCTTCAGTTATTATTTTTCGTATCATCTCAGCATAAGATGATATTTGGCATTCATCTATCGTACAATCCATCGCACAACAGTCTATATACACAGCCTTATCCTTATAATTATCCAAATGTTTATAATCATTTTCTGGGACTATACCTACAATATCAAAATCGGTTAATAGCGGATTGTTAGACATAGAAATGAAAGATACTTGATTAAATAAATTTTGAGGAAACAAACTCGAAATTATATAAAACCATTGATTAATATTGTCTTTTGTATCGTAAATAATAATTTTTTTTCTACTATTCTTTGGTTCAGAAAAACTATTAATAATTGCAATTATAATTTTCTGTAAAACTATTTGCCTTTCAGGGGTATTGATAAAAGATTTAATCTTTTGTAAAATTATAGATAGGTTATAAACTGCTTGTTTTTCTATAACCGGAATATGTTGAGGATAATTTACATCTTCTTCTATAGACAGTCTTGTTTTCCAATCAATAGTTTCAAAAATTTCAATAGGAAACATTTGTTCTTCACACCCCTCTTTGGGGCATACTAGTGAATGACAAAATACATTCCCAAAACGATTAGATGTATTATCCTTACCAACATAAGTAATATGGGAAAACACTAATTTTCCTTCTCCTACTATATTGCCTGTTTCATCTTTGTCCTGTAGCCGAAATTGAGCAATTAAAGTAGGAAACTTATTTAAATCAGGTTCTGACGAAGATAATAAAGTTGGAATAGAATAAGAGGGTTTCATCAATAATTGCCCTACATCTTGATAATCTAAACTTTCAGAATGCGATAACGTTCCACTGCCCCCTCTACTTTTAGAGGAGGTTTTGTAATATTGATAAAATTGAACCATAATTACATTTTATATAATTTCATTTGCTTTAATAACCAAAGCAAAGGTGTTAAAACCCCTTTGGGCTCATTCTTTGTAATTTCAGTAAAATCACTATTCATTTCAAATGAAGAGACTCCAAAAAACTTATAATCCATGCCCTCAAAATTAGTTTGTATCGACCCGTATAGTGCGGCAAAATTTCTATTTAAGACTCTTTCTATATCATTTGAAGCTTGATTAATTTTTTCCCAATCTACTTTATTTTCATGATGTAAATAAATATCCATTGGATCAAACGCATAATCACTGTTAATATCTATGATGCCATATTTCGATATTAAATCATATTTTGCAACACAAATAGCTATAGAGGGAAAGTTATTGTTTTGGAACACATTTGCAACTTTTGTTGCCCAACGATTATACATAGAATGCCCTGAAGTTGCATTGTGTATTTCTTGTTCTGTTTTGATGACATTTCCCAAATTCTGTATTACCGTTTCAGGGAACATGCTAGGAGGAGTAACTGGTAAACCTAATCGCCTAGCATACCTATAACCTGTCTCACTTTGAAGAGGGTCTATTAATAAAATAATTCCATTTGATTTCCCAATATTGGGATGTTTCGCTAATAGATCTTGCTCCCGCCTAAATTCTTCCCCTGCTGTATCAAATAATGACATATACGCTTGTGCTTTGTTAGCCAAAGACACGCTTAACACTATAGGCTCCCACTGACTCGGATCATCAACATTAGTTTGTTCTATTGGCTTTTTATTTATATACAATTGATTATAATACTTTTCAATTGTTTTATTGGATACCTCCAGAGGAACTCCCGCTACCCTTAAATTTGCATGAACATCATTTTCCCCCATAAGAACATAAGCAAGCGCAGTAATAAAATTAGATTTCCCAGAGTCTCGTCCCCCAGCTAAAGAAATAATTTTCGTGTCTCTTTCAAAAATATCTGAGGGCAACCATTCTCCTTGTCTTTTGCTATGACAGTGCTCATTTGTACATTGATGAACATAAAATCCCCCCCCTCCTCGTATAGTATCCCTCATTTTTTCTTTTCTAGTATCTTCTTCATTTAAAGAAGTTAAGCAATATGGGCATAAATAATTTGACATATCGGTAAATATTTTAAAAATTAATAATTAAAGGTCTATCTTTTAATTCTAAAGAGCAATTCTTAATTTTAGTAAATATATTTATATAAAACTTACCCTTTAAGTTTAAATACTTTGGAAATCTAAATTCTAAATCTTGACTGGAATATTTTGGATTTATCTTGTGCAGAAAAGCAAAGTCAAAATTAGTTTGCACCGGTCGCTTGTCTTGCTTAAGTGCTATGAGAAGAAACAGAGGTGTTTTAATAGGGTTACTAAGTTGGAATTTAACAATAGCGGGATGAATAATATCATAAGTCACATTGCTTTGAATCTCCATATAGCCTGATGGTTCAAAAGATAATAAATTTATTTCATCCTCAAGTTCAGTTACTTTTTTTAACAAATTATCATTCTGAGTTTGCAAATACTTATTGCTATTTGCCAATTGCGCACTTTTCTTTCGCAATTCTCCATTTTCTGTTTTAAATTTGGAAAATTGCTTTTCCGCATGCTCGGTATCATACTGCATTTTTGACAAATGCTGATTTAACTCTTGAACGTTTTGTTTTGTTTTAGATAATTCTGCATAAAAATCTTTAGCATACTGCACTTTTTTATCAAAAAAATTAGTCAAAACATCATCCTTATCACCAATAATAGATATTAGATCGAAATGACAATGAGAACAAAACATATCTGATACTTGAGTTGGGGTATTACATACAGGACAATTCATATAAATTATATTTTATCAGTTTCGGTATTTATAAAGTTTCTATAATTATGAGTCATATTAGTTTCTTGATCTTCTTTCCATTCTTTTATAGCTTTAGACATTACTTCTCGTTGAGCATAAGCTAACTCTTCAACCAATCTTTTATTAGCACTTATTTCTTTAAAAGCTATCGATTCTTCAAGTTCCCTTTCTCTTACCTTGACCTCCTCCATACTTTCTACTAAACGATCATAAGGCCCCCTAGCTGTAAGTAACTTTATTACAATAGGTGCAATATCAATTATTAAGATAACTAAGATTAATAACCATCTAACAAATGATACCTTTTTAGCAATTTCTTGCTTTGCTACATCTTCACTTTTGCTCCATTTTTCTAACTGTCCTACCGCAATAATATTATTGATTAAGTTATTGTAAAGGAAAACCATACTTACCTTTTGATTGTTAAGCATTTCTTTTTCAGCTATTTTATTTATTTCTTTTTGTGCTTGCTCTGCTTCACGAATAGCTACATCTAAACTGTCAGATTTTGCTTTGTTTTCTTTCCCAATCTCATCAAAACGCTCATTTTCAATTGCCTCTGTAGCTGTTATAATTACACCTAAACTATCAAGTAACTGCTGTCTTCTTCGTTTATCCCCCCGTTGTTTACTTATTGCTTCTTCAAAGGGGGTTTTACTATTTATTAATGCTTGTTCTCTAGTGTTCAAATTCGTTATTTCATTTTTCAGTGAGGAAATATCTTCTTTTAATTGTGAAATCTCCTGCTTATTTTTGGTAATATTACTTTGAAAAATACCTATTCTATTTTCAAGTTCAGAAACTTGAACATAATTCACAATACTATCTTGTCGAATGTTATTAATTTTAAGTTCTGCTGCTATAATATCAGCTTCATTCTGCTTATTAGTTTTTTCTAATGCAGAAACCCTATTATTTTTATCATAAATAATCGTCCTCTTACTTTGGATATCTTGACGAATGCCTTGTATTTTTGTATTTATTTGAGCTATTGAATTCTCATTTGTTCTAATAATATTATCTGATTGCTCATTCTCTTTGTCAGCCTTCTCCTTGGCTTGTTGTTCTTGTACTTGTTGTTCTTGTTTTTTCTCTTGTATTCTTTTTAACTGAGGATCATTTTCATAAGCCTCATTTTTAGCAGAATCCCACTTAGCCCAAGCCTGTTGCTTACTGTCAACTTGTTTCTGAGCTACACCTCGCATGTTTTCAGGTGCAGCATTTAGTCTATTTTGATATTCAATTTGCATCTCTCTTCTTGTAGCTGGTAAAAAATCTTGAAATACCACAGTTTCCAAAGGGCGAGATACGGTAAAAGAAATTAGTGTCGCTACTCCCAATCGAAAAAGAATAGGCCAGATATCTTTTTTCCATTTAAACTGGTATTTTTTACGCATGGTAGATACCAACCCCCAATCTATACCAAATATGATAAATCCCCAAAATAAAGAAAAGAATACCAACATGATTATCTGACTTTCGGTAAACGGTAGGCTTATTATTTCACGCACTCCCTCTTTTTCTTCCACTTTAAATTTTTGTGCTACCGATACAATTGCAAAACCCATGGTTACCATAGATAATAGAGCTGTATTTAAAACACCTACTCCTATTGCCATAAATTTATATTTCTCACTTGGCACATGCTTTAGTATATCTAATCTTGCACCTCCCATAAAACAAAGAAAACGAACAAGGAAATTTAACTTCTTGAGTGAATTTTTAGTTGTAATATTTGCCATAGTTAGTTGTTTAAATATTAAAAAGATAATACATAAGTAATATTGTTATCAATAACACTAAAATATAGAATATATATATCATTACACTCTTATTGTATGTGGTAGTGTCTGATAAGTTAACATTAATGTTTGAAGAAAATGTCTCTTGTCGTTTTTTTAATTTCTCTTTACGCTCTTGTATCATCTCCTCTATTTTATTAGCAGTCATTTGTGTCAAAAAAAATGATTGATCCGTTAAAACCTTATTTAAAGATGCTTTAGTGTATTCGGTATTATTATCAATAGATATTCTAATGTCAGTATTATTCGATAAGTCTTTTAGTTTAATATTAGGAGTAACCATTTTTAATCTTGACTTCTCTAAATTAATAAAATTACTTTTCTTGGATAAATCCAAGGCTGAAAAATTAGACAAATTTACTAAAAGGTTAACATCTTGTTTGGGAGTAAAGTTAATCTTATTACACACAATAGGTTTAGTCGGCAAACGTAATAAATTCACAAAAAACTTAGTGTTCGGCACAAAACTAAGATTAAAATTCTTGGTCATAAATGCCAACAATGTTTGAACCTTCTGTTTTTTCTGTCTCATATTATACTATTTACTGAAATATATACTAAATTGGAATAATTCTTATAGAATAAAATTATTGTATCAACCTTTCCCATTAATACGTTTCCACTTTCGCAAAACATCTTGTTCTGTTTCTGTATTTACATACCAAGACACAGTAAGTCTTCCACACGACTTGCATTTTTCACCTTGACTTGGTTGTTGTTGTCTTCTGCACTTTCCGCAATAATAAACTTCGTTTGTCATAATTATTTTTTATTATTTATACTATATACTTATTTTTATCTGTACAACTACGCACTTAAAACTCCTATTGCAATCTCTATCTGAGACAAAACTTCTTCTGTTAACGGGTAACCTAAGTGACACTCATGCTTATGTTCAGGAAACAAAAACAAATCAAAATCCTCAAAGATTTTATTAAATTCCCTAGCATATCCATTATATATTTTTAACCCTTCGGGACTTATTTTATTCCCTCTCCAAGTAGCAGCGTTATCAGTTCTTGAAAGAACATGTTTAAATTGTTTTTGAATTATCTGAGAAGCTGCCAACAATTGTTCTTTTGTCATAAATTATAAATTTAAAATTATCTTATTACATATACATTTTGTGTCTTGTTATCTACTTAAATCCGAAAGCACTTTAGTTTTATGATTATATTTTATTATCATAATTAGGAAAATCTTCAGGAAGTATTGTAACTAATTCTTCTTTTGATAAATTTTCTACTTCTGCATCCATAATTCTACTATCAAGACTACCTTTTAATATGCCTAATAAATTTTCAGCTGCACCACCATTTGCAAAGTTCTCTCCTCTTGGTAAACTGCCAAAATAATTAACAGCTAAATCTTTACAATTTTCAGATATAACCAAATTTCCCTGTTTGATTTTCAATAAGAGTATTTCCCAAAGTTCTTCATTACTATAATCTTCAAAGTCTATATAATAATTCATCCTTCTTGTTAAACCTGGATTTACATTAATAAATTCACGCATATTATCCTTATATCCCGCAAAAATTACAGCCATCTTACCCATATATGCTTCTTTTGTGAGGTTACCGACAATGGTGTCTATTGCCTCTTTTCCAAAAGTATCTCTCTCATCATTACATAGTGAATAAGCCTCATCAATAAATAACACTTTACCTATAGCTTTATCAAAAAGTTTAGTCACATTTATGCCTGTATGCCCTTGATATTTTGCTATTACATTATCTCGTGTTAGTTCTATCACTTCAGGAGAATTTAGCAAAGTGTATTCACATAAAATCTCACCCAATAAACGAGCAACTGTGGTTTTACCTGTCCCCGGATTCCCTGTAAATACAAAATTCAATTGATATAAAGGTTTTTCTTTACCTAATTTTTCATTTCTTATTTTATCTGCTTTTACTGATTGTAAAACATTTCGTAAGGACTGTTTCATTTGAGTTAAGCCTATTAGCGCCTCTAATTTTTTAGTGCCATTTAACTGGTCTTGACTTAAATCAATATTGTAATTAGGAAAATCTTCAGGAAGTATTGTAACTAATTCCTCTTTTGATAAATTTTCTACTTCTGCATCCATAATTCTACTATCAAGGCTACCTTTTAGTATGCCTAATAATTTTTCAACCGCACCTCCATTTGCAAAGTTCTTTCCTCTTGGTAAACTACTAAAATAATTAATTGCTAAATCTCTACAATTTTCAGATATAACCAAATTTCCCTGTTTGATTTTCAATAAGAGTATTTCCCAAAGTTCTTCATTACTATAATCTTCGAATTCAATATAATAATTCATTCTTCTATTCAACCCTGGATTAACATTTATAAAATCAGACATTTCATCTTTATAACCCGCAAAGATTACAGCCATTTTCCCCATGTAAGCTTCTTTTGTAAGGTTACCTACAATAGTGTCTATTGCCTCTTTTCCAAAAGTATCTCTCTCATCATTACATAGAGAATAAGCCTCATCAATAAATAACACTTTACCTATAGCTTTATCAAAAAGTTTAGTTACATTTTTTGCTGTATGTCCTGTATATTGCTCTATAACATTATCTCTTGTTAGTTCTACAACCTCAGATGAGCTTAAAAGAGTGTATTCATGCAAAATTTCTCCCATTAAACGAGCAACAGTTGTTTTACCTGTCCCTGGATTTCCTGTAAATACAAAATTCAATTGATATAAAGGTTTTTCTTGACCTAATTTTTCATTTCTTACTTTATCTACTTTTACTGATTGTAAAACTTTTCGTAAGGATTGTTTCATTTGTTGTAATCCTATTAACGCTTCTAACTTTTTAGTGCCATTTAAGGAATCTTTATTTACATCAGTGCTATTATACTTGGAAAAATCTTCTGGAAGTATCATTTTCAATTTCTCTATTATTTTTTCTGAAGAAAGACTAGTTGTTTGTTCTGATGACTTTAAAACAAAAGAATCTTTACTTGATACTATATCCACATAAACTTCTCCTGTAGAATTGTATTCTGAAATTGCCTCCTCAAATATACTTTGCACAGTCCTTTTTATAGGTCTAGCACCTTCATTATTATTAGCACACTGTTTCCCTATTTTAGTTAATAGTTTGGGGTCTACATAATTAACATTAACACCAAAATCTTTGGCAAGTTTTCTTATTTCTTGAACTGCAATTTTTATAACAGATTGAAAATCTAATGGATTATAAACAAAAACCCAATCAATTCTACCGCATATTTCATTTTTAATTCCATGTGCTTTTAAAATATCTTTTATTGTATCTTGAAAGATAGGATCGTTTAACTTAACTTCTTTTTCCGAAAGCAATTTTTTTGTTTGAACAAGTTCATCCATTGCTATATTGGAAGTGAAAATAACAATACAATTAGAAAAATTTCTCACATCATTATTCCATAATAAAACACCTTTATCTAATAGTTGCATTAAAGATTCATAAATACCACTATATGCCTTTTCGATCTCATCGAAAACAATAACAAGTTTAGATGAATTACTATGGTCTTTAAATAACTTAGGTTCTTCATCACTACCTATATACCCCGTTGCACTACCCAACAACTTCCAAGAATCTCCCTTTTCCTGGTACTGATTCATGGGTGTATAAGAATAAAGATAACCTTCATCTTTTAAAGCTTCTGCAATTAATTCAGCAGTATAAGTCTTACCAACCCCACTAGTACCTGCAAAAAATAAAACAAGAGGTTTCCTTTTTATAGGACGCTTCATCCATATTTTAATATATCTAGCAATTAATTCTACATTATCAGATTGACAATAAATGTTCTTCAGAGAATTTAACAAACGTTCTTCATCGAAATCTAAACTCTTTGAACGTAATTTTGATAATTTAGATATCGTTTCTTCAATTAATTCCTTATCATCAATTTCATTGAGTGAATTTTTTAATTTAAAAACCTCTTTATCCCAATCTAAATCCTTGTTTTTTTTCTTTGAATCCATTTTATTCTTCTTTTTGAATTATATCAATTATATCATCATTAACGGTCTCCTTTAAACCTCTAACCCCATAGGGACTACCAGCATAAGCATCTGCTAAATAAGCTAAATAATCACTTGATATTGAACAAATATTAATATCATAATCTGATGCAATATTTCTAATCATATCTATTGATATTTCAATAACATCCTGTTCTTTTAATGTATTAAAAACTAAATATCGTCCTATTCTTCCCCAAAATTCTGGAGGAATCAATTTATTGCTTTTTGAAAAAATATTTTTAAGTCGAGTTTGGAATTTATTGTCCATTAATGTTTTGGTTTTATCTCTACTTTTTATTAAAAAACTATTTTTGGCTTCCACAACCTTTTCTCTTTCTAAGTTTGATGTGAAAAACAAAATACATTCTGAAAAATCACCTTTTTCATCACTCCATGTAAAAACACCATCATCTATAAGTTCCATAAGAGTCATAATAACCTTATTATGTGCTTTTTCTATCTCATCAAAAACTATTACTAATCTTTTTGATTTCTTTAATTCTTCAAGTAATTGAGGTCTTTTATTAGCATAAGGCGGTTCAGAGCCTGTAAACTTTGAGGCATGGTGTTCTTCTTGAAATTCAGTCATTTTAAAATTTACAAACTTAAAACCATTATGAGAAAGGGATTCAGCTATTTTTTTAGCAGTATAAGTTTTTCCGACCCCACTAGTACCTACAGCAAAAAAACTCAAAGGCTTTCTCTCACCTCTACTTTTAACCCATCTGCCAATAGATATTTTAATTATATCTATCAATTCAGATTGTCCTTTGACACATCGAAGTTCACTCTCCAATAAATTAAAATCAACAACAATATTAGAATCGGAAATAATTCCTGTTTCTAATAAGTTTTCTATTGTCAACTTATTATGTTGTTCTAAAAAAGACTCTATTTTTTCCTTTAAAGTCTGTACCGTATAATCTTCTTTTTCTAGTAATTCTAATATTCTATCAAATTCGTCCCATTGTACTAAAAGATTTTTATTAAAACGATAATTATTCAATAAATATTTAAATTCATCCTTTTTAGGAAGTCCAATATGAACATCACAATTTTTTTTCAACGAAATAGATTCTTGATTTATTTCACAAAGCTGATTTTCTATGTCATGAGGAAAATCTCCTATTTTAAATACATTTTGCACCTCATAATTAACAATTACTTTATGCTGTTGTTTTAGAGCATGTTGTCTTGCTGAATAGCCTATTAAACAAGTATTAATCTCACTACTTATTGAAAAAACAGAAGAAATTCTATCTCCAGCAACCATTGCTTGATTAATAATTAATGCAATTCTATATTTTTGCTTTTCTAAAGCGTGCATAATAGACGAAAGCATATTACTAGAATTTCCTCGATAGGCTTCTACATGACAATAAGGAAATAAAAATGAACAATAACTTCCTGATTTTTTTTTAGATATCTGATTGGGCTTATTTCTACTACTTACTATACCTAACGGACCTTTTCGATTTTTTTTACTTTTAAAAGATACATTCATAATTCTTTCATCTGTAAAAAAGACATCTAAATCTTGTTCTGAGAAGCTATAAAATGTTTCTGTTTTATTATAAAAAACTACAGCATCAAACCCTTCTTTTTTTAAATACAAATAGAGCACTTCTTCTATATTGTATTTAATTGTGTCTCTTCCGACAAAAATATCATCCACTTGTCCATGTAAAATAGAAAGAAAACTTTTTTTATTAATATCAATATCTTGTATCCGTTGTGGTATCATAAAATAGTAAATTTTAATGGTGTTTTTTTATCACATCACTATGTCTCTAGGCTTTTCTGATTTTTCTTTTTGTTCTGCAGTTAATTTTGCATGCTTTAGGGCTTCTGAATCAAAAACAGGCTTATCTTCTACATTTATATTGTTTGTTTCAACTCCTTTTCCTTGTAAACACTCTTTTATAACATCTCTATTATTTTGTAATAATACGGGGTTAATATCCAAAGCATCATCTCTTTGACAACTTACTTTACTTATAATTGCCCCATCTGCTTTGCTCAACTCACTTTCTACCATAATAGTAATACAGATATCTTTATTATTCTTATCTATTAAAGTTGCATAATACCCTTCTCTAAAATCAGACGCTACATACCCTTCAGAATTTTCTTCTTTAAGAATGAAATTTTGTTCATGTTCTAATTTATCAATTATAGTATCTGCTATTTCTACTCTATTCTGAGACAATTGAATGTTTTCTACAGCTTCAATAACCAGTAATTCCTCTTCTGCACTTAACACTGTTATTTGCTCCAATATATTTTGTAATGTTTGAATATCAATTTCAGAATCTTTGACAGCTGAATCAATTTTCCCTCTCAACTTTTCAACTTTATCTTCAAACTCTTTGTATTTACCATTTGTCCAAAAAGTAAGATCAACTTTTGTTTCATCAACCTTAGTATTTTCTTTCTTGTGTTCACTTCTTGTTATAAGAGCTTTAATATTTTCCAATGCTTTTTGGTACAAAGTATCAAAAATAGCTTGACTTGTTGTTGCCTTTTCCCTTATATCCATCAAATCAATCATAGCCTCTGCTAAATTGCCAAGTGCAGATTGAGGAGCATCCCCCTTTATCAAATTTTCAGCAGCATTTATAGATTTTTTTACTCTATTCAATTCATTTTCTTGGAATCTTTTGACAGCAATATCATTCTCCATTTCCTGAATGCTTCTTTTACATTCTACCAAATGTTCTTTTGCCCAATCTTTTTGATTATCAATATTTTCATATAAATTCTTTACCTCTGCTTTAATGCCGTCAATCTGTCTCTGATGATTGCTATTTATTTGTTTTTGTTCTTCAAAAGAACGATTCATTTCAGAAGAAAGATTGTCAATTAATTTTGTAGTTTCTTTGCGCAAACGTTTAATATCATGACCATATTGACGTTTCACCTCTGCAATATTATTTTCAAAATCAGAAACTGTTTTATTTAACTCATTTTGTAACGAATTTGATAATACTTGCAAAGCCTCTCTATGTTTTGCTTCCTGTTGAGCAAATTTATTATCAGAGTCTTTTTTTAATTTATTTATTATCTCTTGTTCTCTTTGTGCATTTTCTGAACGGATTTGATTTATTCGTATTTGAGCAATTCTTTCGGCTTCTTTTTTTGCTTGACTAGCTGCATTCGCTGCATTCTGAATTGTTCTATCCACTTCCTTTTGTAATTCATAAGCAGCAGCTCTGTCTACTCGCTCTAATTGTTTAAACCTAGTACTCATAATTTTGTATATTTAAATTTTTATTTCTCTGTTAGGTATACCTATAGCCTGAATGTATTTGTTTCGCACTCTAATATCCACACCCCTTGGCTGTCTCAAAAGTTCATCTTTAAATTTAAGTAGTTTATCTGTCAAGAAAATTAAATTTTGATTTGTAGAACCTCTCAGTCCTATGTTTGTATTTTTTTCTTCAATATATTCTCCATCTATAAGTAAATCAATATTTTCTAATAAATATTTTGCTTCTTTCCATATTAAATCTTTGTAATTATAACCTGAAAAACAAATATAGTTTAATTCTTTACGTTCTTTTTTTATCAATTCAATTAGATTAACCAACTTTGAAGCCTGTAAAAAAGGCTCTCCGCCGCTAAATGTTAATCCTGTAATTGTATTATCTTTAATAATATCTTTAGCTAAATCTTCAATTGAAATTAATTTATTAACCCTCAAAGGTATTCCCTCTGGGGTAGTACACTTCTTACAACTGAATGGACACCCTTGTACCCAAATAACCATCCGATTACCAGGCCCTAATGTGTGTACATTTTTCACAATTGACAATATATTTAAAAAATCAGCCACTAAAGTATTTATATTCTTTCGTCAAGTTTTATTTTTTCTCTTTGTTCTACCAAGTCTTTTATTTTCTCATCAAATTCATTCAATAAGCCACTTAATTTTTCAGATAATTTCTCAACATATGTATCCACTTTATTACGTTCATTTATATTACCCCAAATCTCCTTATTAGCCTCAAAATGTATCTTATAAACATTCATATTATTAGAGTGCGTTTTTCTTATATTTTCTAACTCTGTATCTAAACTTTTCAGCTTATCCACTAAATCTAATGCATTATTTTGTAATTTCTCAAACTGAAGTTTTGTTACCTTGTATCTTTCTTCATTTTCAGCTAAGGCCTCTTGTGTTGATTTAATATTTGTATCTAATTCTTTTACCTTATCAACGACACTCTTTAATTCTATTCTTAATGCATTTACATCTTTTTGTTTGTTATTTTTTATCTCTTGCAATTCTTGACCTATCTTATCAAGCACCCCTAAAGGTTTGAGCAAATCTCTATACATTTCTTGTTCTTGTGCATTAATATCTACACCATCTAAACTATCATTCAGTGTCTTTATATCTAATTTTAGTTGTTCTAATGTTTGTACTTTAGCTTTTTTAAGCTCTAAATCATCTTTTTTTAATTGTAATTCTTTTTTTTCTTTATTAAAGTCAGACACTAAATCATTAAAAATATTAGATTTTTCTATGATTTCTTGTTTGTCGTGTAAAATTCCTGTAACAGCATTCTGTTTTTCCTCTATATCTTTCTGTACTTTATCAACAAAGAGTTTACTTAATTCAGTATTTTGTTCAAAATAATCTATGGCATATTTTAAAACTTCCAATAAAGATATTGTATTTAATAAATGTTTGCCAAAATCAACATTCCCTGTTTTCAATTTTTCTACTAATTCTATGATTTTATTTTTGTCTTTTTGATCCATTATACACAATTTAAAACTTTTGTTATACTATTTCCGTTAAACTCTATGGACGCTAACATATCTTCACATCCATTATACCCTACCCCCATTCTAAAAAGATAATATTTATCATTACCGATCATAACATTTGGTTTATTAGTACCTACAAGGTCTAAGTATTTCTGTTTACATTTTATAACTTTATCTTCTTGTTTTAATACTACATTGTCTTTTAATCTTTGCTCAGACAATATAAAACTGTATTCTACTTTAGGTTTAGAAATATCATTATGCAACAAAGCACTAAAAGAACACTCAGGTTGTCCAATAGATAATTTTGTAACCTGATAAAAATTATTAGCATCAAAATTATCTTTTAAATAAAAATATCCACCTTGAAGTTTAACATCTTGCATATTCTCTATCATCATATCACTATCAGCTTCTTGTTTAATAGCTTCTTGAAACATTTCTAAGAATTCAGGAAACAAACAAAAACCTCCACTCAAAACACATATATTTGTATTGTTTAAAAAAGAAGTATTTTCTTTTATAAATTGATACACTTGTTTAGACATATGTGTAAGTAAATCATTCAACGTATAACCAATATTTGCATTAACGAAGTCTTTATCACGAAAAAAATTAGCAATCTTAGAGTCAAGAAATTCTTTTATTTCAGAATGATTACGTTGTTGCAAAATTTCTTGTATTGTGTTGTCATCTGAATTAAAATCATTAAAAAGCATACTAGATAAAGCACAAAATTCGTTAGCATTTTCCCCAAAGAAAAACTTTTGTAATATGGTATTTCCCGACAATATATGGTTTCCCTTTATTTCATGTCTTTCTAACTTAAAAACATTTTCTTCAAACTTAAAGGTAGCTAACGTTATATTTGTTGCTCCAAAATCAAAATAGCAATAACAATTCTCTTTTCTACTATGTTTTTTCATATAATAGGCAACAGCTTCGTATTCAGAAATCACAAACTCAACGTCTATTTTTGCTTTTTTTAACTGAAGAATAGTTCTGTCTCGAAAATCATAATTAACATACAAATCGTAAGGTAACACCAAACAAACCTGCTTAATTTTTAAACTTTTAAGTTGTTTAATTGCATCAGTTAAGTTATACAAAAAGCAAATAGACTCACTTTCTGTTTTGATATGCATATACGAATATCCTATATTTAAAGATGCTGTTCCCATATCAAATAAATACTACAGTTTCCCCAGGCACATTAAAAGTCCCTTTTTTACTTCCTTTCACATAAACAGTTGCTTTCCCTCTGCTTGAATGTTCAATTATTGCTCTTCCATCCCTATCAGTATAAAAAGTTTTTGTCATACCTCCACTAAATAATCCTCCTTCAATACTTAACGAAACCCTAATACCTTTAGGTTTACTGCCATCTTTGTATTGTACATACACTATTGATCTGTATGTTGCCATAATTTTTAAATTTTATCATTGAATACAAAATTACACTTTTTTGCAAATTTAGCCTTATGAGTTAATCTATACAATTTGCAAATGTGTACAATGCTCGTTAGCTTTACCAACTACAATTGTTCTGTTAAGAACAGAAGAACGAAGAGCAAAAAACAAACTAATTAGCGCTCCTCTCTATCTTACCTAGCCCATAACATTCCCACCCAGCAAAAATACACTTTTTTTCACACTCTCCACCAACAAAAATCATTTTCTTAAAATTTCTTTTCTAAAATTCACAAAAAACATTACTCCACCCCACACCATCAAAACAGCTTACCTTCCCCCTCCTCTTTCCCTTCAAAAAAACCATAAAAAAAGTATTGCAAGTCTTTTATTTTTACTTACCTTTGCCGCCTTTAAAAATAGTAAATTCATTTTCTACTAAACAAT
>PDWI01005000.1_pt1 | contig 18555 bp, 23 predicted proteins | sample 1430891 | NCBI WGS metagenome assembly PDWI01 (sample SAMN01162508, study PRJNA174530) | Oral metagenome, whole genome shotgun sequencing project. | biome: Marine environment; feature: Marine mammal; material: Swab sample of the gingival sulcus; isolation source: swab sample of gingival sulcus...
GGCGGACGCTGTGTAGTGGCTTTTGCGAAAAAGTTAGGAATTATTGATACGCAAACCACTTTTCTTGCTCCTGACGGTTTGCATACAGCAACTATTACCAAGCAAGGAGTCGCTTTGGTAATGAAAGACGTTTCGCAAGTAGAGCAAATTGGTAAAGATTTTTTCCTTAATACAGGCTCTCCTCATTATGTACGCATTATTCCGTCTCATCAAAATTTTGACACTGTGGAAGAAGGTCGAAAAATCCGTTACAATTCCCGATTCAAAGCAGCAGGAACGAATGTCAATTTCTTATCTTCCGAGAATGAAAAAGTGCATCTTTCCACTTATGAGCGTGGCGTGGAAGACGAAACCTATTCTTGCGGAACGGGAACAGTTGCCGGCGCAATTGTTTTAGGTCTTATGAACGGAAAAGAAGAGCATATTTTACAAACAAAAGGAGGAGAATTAACCGTAAAATACACAAAAACAGGGGAATTTTTCACAAATATCATACTAGAGGGAAAAGCGGAATTGGTTTTCGAAGGCGTTTTATAAAAGCAAAAAAAGAGAACTATTTTAGGTTCTCTTTTCTCTAAGTAGCGGAGGCAGGAGCTTTCAAAGGTGTGTTTTCTTTTGAAAGCCCCACCGTTTGACACAAATATGACACAGTGTCAAAGCTGTATGTTGTTGTGTTTTTGTTCATTATTTGGATTTTGGATGTTTTTCGGTTTATATTTTACCTTTTAGTATATATCTAAGCAAATCATTCTCTTTGATGGGATTTTTTGATATATACCACTCATAAATCTCATCAGGGGCAATGTCTTCGGGAAGATTAGTATAATATTCATGCTTTATAAAGTCTCTGAAAGCATCTCTAATATGAAACATACTTACTGGTGTTGGTTTGTTGTTTCCTCTCCTGTAGTAATCTCTTTTTTTATTGGTTGTTAATTTATAAAACCCTAAATTCTCACGTAAAAACTTGTAGATGTTTACTTCGTTTTCTCTGTTGTGTATAATCTTGCTTACTCCATTCTTTTGTCTTTTGATTGTAACGAAGTTATTAATATCTGTTGTCATAGTTTTTACTTTTTTAGAACTTCCAACTTGCTGTCACCTGTTACCATTCTTAAAAGATGCTCTCTTTTGTCTGGAGATACTTCAAATGTTACAGATATTCGTTCTGGCTGCTTTAGGCTTTTGATGTTCACATATTTTTCAGGATATGTAAACAAATCCAAAACTTCTACACCTAAACAATTTGCGATTTTAGCAAGTTCGCTTACCTTTAATTCCCTCTTCCCGTTTTCAATATTACTAACAGCAGAGGTATCAACATCTAAAGCACTTGCTATAACATCTTGATTTATAGACTTCTCTATTCTTATTTCCCTGATATTTTTTAATACATCCATATTCATAAAGATAATTGTTTGACACTCAAACAGATATGTGATTTCTACATATTTATTTGCTTTTTCTACATATTTATTTGTGTTTTTCACAAATTTGTTTATATATTTGCACAAACAAAACGCAACAAAAAAAACTAACGCAAAACGCATACCGTTATGATTAAAGAAGAAATTATTAAAAGATTAGAAGAAGACAGTGTGTTGCTGACTCGAATAGCGGCAAGATTGGAGAAACCCTTTCCTACGGTAAAGAGTTGGGTACAAAGAAAAAGTTCGCGTTTGCAAGAATATCCATTTTTGCAAGTGTTGTCAGAATTACTTGAGGTGGATATTCCCGAATTAATGAACTAAAAACCAAGACGCACTATGAGTATAATCGAACTAACCAAAGTTTTTAGCCATTTACAGAGCAAGTGTGAGGTGCGAGGTTTACACAATTCGTTCCTTGTAACAGACGGCAAAGAGTTAGAAATAAAGATTTGGCGCAACTGGAAGGAAGAGTGTAGAACTGTTATGAGTAAAACCGTAAGTCTGAAGAATCAAGAGGCTGTGCGAGGAATGCTCCTAAGTATCAATGAGGCTCTGAGTGAAGAAAAAACTGAGAATGTTTTTAACTAATTTATTTACTAACCCTGTTGGCGTGTGATGATGTCAACACTGAGTGTGAGAGAAAAACTCTCACACTCTTAAAAAAAAAACTACTCCTAAAACCTATGCATATATCTAAAGATGTGAAAGACAGAATATTTTCCGTAGCAAAACTGGAAGATTTTATGTCGCTAAAAGGGAGAGGTAAAACCAAAGAAACCCCTTGTCCAAAGTGTGAAAAGAAAATGCAGGTAACACCGGCAAAGCAAATTGCCAAATGTTTCCATTGCGACAATAGTTACAGTAATCCTGTCAGTTACTTGATGGATATAAAAAACTTATCTTACCCGGAAGCGTTAGAGGAAGTTGCAAAGCATTACTTAATCGACTTAGAAACAGACGCAGAAAAAAGAAAGCGACTAAAATCCGAGTCAAAAACCAAGCGCGTACGTCAAGACAATTTTTGCGATCAGCAATTGAAGTCCTCGGGACTTGAGTATTCGGATATTGAGGTTGAGATGATAGACGATGACGGTACGCGAAGAACAGTCCACTCCTTCCGTAGTGGCACTCGGAATCAGTATGATAATATAGTGGAAGGTAAGAATGAGGCAGATATGCTCATTTATTACTATGATTTGGAGGGACGATTAGTGATGTACAAGCATCCTAAAAGAGACAAGATGTTGCCACTCATTCGTGTACGTTGGTCGGTGCCTGAAAATCATTTAGGAAGAGATGGTAAACCTATAAAATATCAGTCGCCTCTTGGAAGTGGCACACACATTTACATTCCACAAAAAATTCGAAATGCGTACAAAACCCGAACGAAGATAAAACGCCTCTATATCCAAGAGGGAGAGAAAAAAGCCGAAAAAGCCTGTAAGCACGGTATTATGTCGCTGGGCATTATGGGTATTCAGAATATCGGAGGGAAAGCCAAAGTGTTGCCTACAGAAATTCAAATCATAGCACAAACTTGCGAGGTAGAAGAAGTTGTTTTCTTGCTTGATTCTGACTGGAGTGACTTGTCTTCTAATTTGACAAATGGTAAGAATGTAGATATGCGTCCTCGTCAATTTTTCTATGCCGTACGTAACTTTAAGGAGTATATGCGTAATTTGGCAAATGTCAATTGCCCTGTAGAAATTTACTTTGCACACATAAACCCCAATACCAATAAGGATAAAGGTGTGGATGATTTGCTCGCAGGTTCTTTGGCAGGCAACGAAAAGGAACTCAACGAAGATATCGAGTGGGCAATCAACGAGAAAGAGAAAAAGGGTAAGCACATCACATTGTACAAAATTACAACCCTTACCGATAAGCAAATTGCTGATTTTTGGTGCTTGAATTCCAAAGATGATTTTTTTAAGCGTCACAAAGAGAGATTGCAAACACTCAAGGAGTTTGTATTTGGTAAAAGTTTGTATCGTTTTAATGATAAAAACGAAATCGAACTCGCTCAAGCATTACGAGATGATGAAAAGTTTTGGGATACTTATGTGAAAAAGAACAGTGATGTTGTAGAATACTCTTTTAAATATGTTCGAGCCTTGCGTTTTTTAGCCAATCGTGGCATCGGTCTGTTTCAGAAATTCAATGGTGACTATGAGTATGTGCATATTGAAAATCGTATCATCAATAAAATCAATCAACTTTATGTGCGCCGATTTATACTTGACTTTGTACGCTTGGAAATTAGTAATGAAGAAATTGAAGAAATGCTTATCAAAGGAGGTAAGCAGTATTTGGGTCCTGAAATATTGAACAATTTAGATGTACAGCCGACTATTTTCTCTAAACCTAGCCTTACCAGTCAAAATCTATACTTTAAAGATGAGGTGTGGGAGGCTACAGCGGATGGTATCAAAAAGAATTCTTACGGACAGATTCCTTACAACTTGTGGAAAGAACAAATTATCGATTTTGAGGCAAAACATGTTCCCGATATGATAACTGTAAACGCTCTCCCCGATGGTAATTTTGATGTTATACTTTCGGAGGAAGCAAAAAAATGTCATTTTCTAAACTTCTTGCTAAACGCGTCCAATATAACGTGGAAGAAGAAAAAAGAAGATATTACCAAAGAAGATATCCTGTTACAAAATCGCCATTTTTTAAATAAAATGACAGCGATTGGTTATATGCTTCACGAGTATCGTAACAAGTCGGAAGAAGTTGCAGTTATTGCAATGGACGCTAAACTTTCAGAGGTTGGCGAGTCTAACGGACGAAGTGGAAAATCACTCGTAGGTGTTGCCATAGAGCAAGTAATTCCACAAGCCTACATCAACGGAAAGGCTAAGGATATGACAAGCGACAAATGGTTATTTGAGGATGTAAACGAGGCAACACGCAATATCTTCGTTGATGATGCTCGAACAAATATTGATTTTGAATTTTGGTTTCCACTCATCACAGGAAAAATGAAAGCCTCACGTCGTGGGGAGCACGGGCAAACACTTGTAAATCCGCCAAAGGTGTTTATGACGACCAACCACGCCATTAACGGAACCGGAGCATCTTACAAAGATCGCCAAGCCTTTATGGCATTTTCTGATTACTATAACGACAATCACAAGCCAATTGATGATTTCGGCATTAACTTTTTTAGCGAATGGGGATTCGAGCAGTGGAATTTGTTTTACAATTTTATGGCTACCTGTATGCAACTTTATTTTGCAAGTATCGCCAACGGTTGGGGCGGAAGAAATAAAGGAATAGTTGCGCCGCCAATGGGTAACCTGGAACGCAGACGACTGCGTCAGCAAATTGGAGAGGAAACACTGCAGTGGTTAGATGAGTATTTTGGGATTGACGAGTTTACAAAACCGTCTGAAAGCACTTCTGAAAATATGAACAAACAAATCTCTCGAAAACAGTTGTGGGAAGACTTTCAGACAAATTGCAAAACTGATGCGAAATATACTACCGCCAATGGGTTCAAAAACAAAATATTAGCATACGCCAGTTATAGGAGGTTGAATTTTAATCCGAAAAAGAGATCCGTAGAACACAACTTAGATTTTGTCGCATTCAAGAAAGATTTTCCTGACCGTCTGTTTGTCGGGCAACCTGATAAATCCGGAGGTGTAGAATACTTTACTGTTGCCAATGAAAATTACCAGTTACCAACTAAAAAAGCACCTTATTAATAATGAATGTTGTTGAAGAAGTAAAAAACCTGCAAGAGAATGCAGGAAATAGGATTCCGAATATTGTGTTTTATATGCAACTGGCTTCAAAATTCTCCAAGACAGATATTCGTTCACTGTTGAACATAGCAGTGTTAAAGGGAGAACTTTCGTGGGGAAGAACGCCATTTACAGAATGGTATGCTGTAAAACTCACAGAGTACGATAAAGAGGTAATAAAAGACTCCAAAGGCTGGACGATTGAAGAAGAAATTGAATAACACCAATAAAAACTAACACCAATGAAAGTAAAAGAATTAAAAAGTTTCTTAGAAAAATTGCCTGATGATATGCCTGTAGGGCTAATGGATTTAACAACAAGTAATCACGATGGTGTAGTATATTCCTTTGAATTAAGCGAAAAACAACTTACTGTTAGAGATTATTTTGAGGATGAGAATGGTAAACCGGTCGGAAGAGTGCTTCTTATAACATTTAAAAATAAATTGAGTAAAAACTAAAACCAATGAAAAAAGTAACAATTGAAATTACAGAAAAAGGCTGGACGATAACCGCCAATGTAAATGGGAAAACATTTACTGAAGAAAATGTATCTACTTCTACCGGAAGTAAAGGGTTAGGCATTGCCATTTCTGAGCAAAAGGATTGCCTAGAAGAGTTGGCAGACGCTCTTGACTCTTTTGCTTTTTATGATATAATGTGTGCGTTGCAAAAAATTTAAAACTGTTAAAAAAATTAAAATATTATGTATTACAACAATGACACTTATGAGTTAGCAATGGCAATGTTTGGTTTTGACCCGAACAACGACAAGGATTTTGAAAGCGCTGCAGATAAATTAGTAGATTTGATTTATGAGAAATATGGAATTAATTCTGAAAACTTTGAAAAGATAGTAAAGGATTTAGTGAAGTTCACGCCTATTATCAAAACAGCTCTGACGGAAACTAAAGTTCAAGGTTTTGTAGACAATGAAAAGCAGATGTTTCTGTATAAAGAAGCAGTAAAAAACACCTAAAAAAATAACATCAATGAAACGAATTACCCCCCCCCAAAAAAAAAGACGCTACAATGCGACTTACAGACTGAGAAAGAAAGGCTATCAAGTAAATCTAACTGAGAAAACGATTTACTCTAAGGAGTTCGATTCGCTTCCAAGAGAAGCATTTCTACTTCGAGAGGAATATGGATATGAAATACAGCGAACAATTATATAACAACACCTACAGCAGCCAAAAGTCGGCAAAAGCGTTCTTTTATATCGGCGCACTGAGCCAAATCTTTGTGCCATCCTCGCCGTGAGGCTGCTTATTACTACAAAAATCAATAGAATACTATGAAAAACATCTATTTTATAGACCTATTTGCCGGAGCCGGAGGCACGAGTACAGGGGCGCATCTTGCCGGAGCAAATGTGGTGGCTTGCGTCAATCACGATGCAAATGCTATCAAAAGCCACGCACTCAATCATCCCAAAACGAAACATTTTACGGAGGATGTCCGTGATTTTGCTGTTGTACTTAAGTTGAAGGCAATAGTTGAAGAAATACGCAAAAAAGATAGCAAGGCAGTTATAATATTGTGGGCATCTTTGGAATGCACCAACTTTTCGAATGCTAAAGGAGGTCTTCCACGAGATGCTGATAGCAGAACGCTTGCCGAACACCTCTATATGTACATTGATGAACTTAACCCTCAATATTTAATGATAGAAAATGTTCGGGAGTTTATAGCGTGGGGCGACCTTGACGAAAGAGGCAAACCCGTAAGCAAAGACAAGGGGCGTTTATATAAAAAGTGGGTAAGCAACATCACTCATCGTAATTACCGTTATGATTATCGCCTGCTTAACGCTGCCGATTTCGGCGCATACACCTCACGCACCCGTTATTTTGGAGTGTTTACCCAAGGTGATTATACTTTCAGTTTCCCAACTCCCACTCATCACAAAGAAGGTAGAAAGGGTTTGGAAAAGTGGAAGCCGGTAAAAGAGGTGTTGAATTTTGAGGATGAAGGCAAGAGTATATTCAATCGGAAAAAACCTTTGGTTGAGAATACGTTAAAACGCATATATGCCGGTCTTATTAAGTTTGTGGCTAACGGGGAGCAGAATTTCCTTATTAAATACAATTCGATGAATAGGAATGGTAATTACACCGCACCCGGAGTAAATGTTCCCTGTCCTGTGGTAACGACACAAAACAGAATTGGCTTAGTGTCGTTGAATTTTCTAATGAAAAACTATTCCGGGCATCCAGGGAGTAAGTGTATTTCCACGAATGCTCCTGCAGGAACTATCACAACAATCGACCATCATTCCTGTGTGACAGTAAAAAAGAGTGCTTTTATTAATATGCAATACGGAAACAGTTTTAACACTTCAGTTGAGCAACCTGCAGCCACGGTAACTGTTACTCCAAAACATCAATTAGTGTATTGCGAGAAGAAAAACTTCCTTATCAACCCACAATATAGCAGCAAAGGAAGTTCTATTGAAAAACCTTGCTTTACGCTTATCGCAAGAATGGATAAGCAGCCTCCGTATTTACTTACGGCAAACGGCGGCGCTGCTATTATTCCAAACAAAGCCGACAGCGCTATGACGTTAAAAATAAAACTGTTGATGCGGCTTTACGGTATTAGTGATATTAAAGTTAGAATGTTACGCATTCCGGAACTGCTACAAATACAAGGATTCCCAAAAGACTACGCTCTTGTAGGCACACAGACTGAGCAAAAGAAGTATATCGGCAATGCCGTAGAAGTTAATTGCGCCAAAGCGTTGATACGGCAATTTATATAAACCATTGACTTTGCCACGAAGATAAGCCCCGAAAGGGGCTTTTTTATGCGTTGCAGCGTGAGCGGCAACACCTTTTTCTCTCATTTTTTTTCTTGTGTTAGTCATTTTCCGCCGCCCCCTCCTTTTTGAAAAAGAATAGTATGGTGCAAAAGAACAAAAACAGGCGAAAAACTGCGCAAATGCTAATATAATATATCTTTTTATATAAATTTACCCTCTTTTTAGAATAGACCTTATAAAAAAAGAAAAAAAAACTGTGCATTGGTGCGCACACTTTTTTTTGACCTCTTAACTATTCTATTTTTCAGCAATTTAAGGTGCGCACTATTTTTGCACACTTTCTGCACTGTACGCACTTTGTACTGTTTTTTCGGAGTACGAAAAAAACTAACGCACTGATAATGAGCGAAAAAATAAAATTTCCGCACTTTTGCACTCTTGCACTTTTTATTTTACCGTTTCTTGTAGGTCTCTTTCGGTGTTTTTTATTAGAAAATTGTGTTTTTATATCCTTAAATTTCTCTATAAGTTGCCAAAAATCAATATCTTTGTGCCGTCATCACACGTCATAGAAAAACACTATTACTACTATGACGAAATTTGCTGTTATACATTTGAAACTTGACGATTTTATTGTTGAGTTTTTGAAAGGTGCATTCCCTCAAGCGAAAAATCTTCCTTATTTTCAATTTCCAAAATCACACGACCTTGAAAGTGCTATACAGATATTGGCTAAAGGTGTGGATGAGCCTATTAGTGAGGAAGGTCTTGCTATTCAATTTTCTGTGCCGTTATGGAAGTCTGAGTTTGAGCATTTTTCGCTAACAAAGAGCAGTGTGCAACTCCTGAAAAAAAGAATTAAATCATTGTATGGCGTTGTGGCACACGATTTTTTGGCAAAGAAGCGTAATGAAGGTTATGAAATCAAGGATTGCATCCTCCTTTTTATGGCGAAGTATGAAATTTCTGAGACTGACACAAACTATGAGCGTGTAAAAAAAGATTTTGACCGATGGAGAAATCGTCAGGCGGTAAAAAAATACAGGAAAAATGCTAGAAAAAAAATCGCTGTTTGTCCTGCGGTATAATATTAGTAAATCCTTGTTAATAGCGAGAAATAATAAGACATATTCACTCTAAAAAACTGTAAAAAATGATAATTTCCAATAGAATTAAAATAATTCCTCTCCCATTTATTAATACAATAAATCCATCGGGAAATATATTGCTGAAGCCCGGCAGGGAAAAGTTGACACTGTATGCCCTTAATGATCTAGATTTAGAAGAGCGGCAGCGCAGAAAAAAAGGAAGTAATTATTACGTTCAAAAATTAAAGTTAAAGTTTTCGGAATCCGTTGCAAATGAACGTGTTTTGGAGTGTTTTACAATGCCCTGTATTATAGAGGTTTCTCTTTTGGATGGCACAGTGCGCCAATGGGGGGATTTTCATTATCCGGTTCGTGCTGATAGAAAAAGTAGAGGAATTGGTAGCGAATACACTTTGGAAAGGACGTCTCTCTCCTCTTTTCTCTTATAGCTTCGTCCTTTCTTAGTGTTTTTAGGGGTGGTAATATTGTATTGTTTTAATAAACAGTGTGATATGCCATTTCCTAGAGAAGATTTTTTTTCGATGTTGCAACAGCCGTTAATGATGTTGCAACATTCGTTTCATACGATGATGTTGGAGCAGGTCCTTGAGCCTTCATCATCTGTATCGATTGAAATTCCAACTTACAGTAAAATTCAAGGAGATTTTGCTGCAAAACTCAAAGAAGATGCAGGTGTAAATGTCGTTTACTATCTTGAGGAGGAAGATATGCCTAATAACAGTATAGCCTATCATCCTGTAAAAGGTGTTGTGTATTATGATTTTTCGTGGTGGGGTTTCAGTACAAAAGGATTTATGAATCGAATACAGGTGGCGGAAAATAATCCTGCTATTTGTGCGCACTTTTTACACGTAAACAGTCCGGGTGGTGTTGCTTATGGGCTTGATATGGCTTCTGAGGTTGTGAAGAATACCAAAAAGCCTGTTGTTGTATTTATAGAGGGGCTTGCGTGTTCTGCAGCTTATTTTCTGTCGTGTAATGCTGACGTAATCTATACAGCAACTCAGTTTGACACTGTTGGGAGTATCGGGACTATGATTTCTTTGGTAGATATAAAACCTTATTGGGAAAAATTGGGGTTGAAATTGCACGATGTCTATGCCGAACAGTCCACCTTGAAAAATGACACGGTAAATAAAGTATTTGAGGGAGAGTACGATAAAATCAAGGAAGAGCGATTGAATCCTTTAGCCGAAAACTTTATTGATACAGTGCAATCCGCACGTAAAAAGGCTACAGATGATGACATTTATAAAGGTGAGACCTATTTCTCAGCCTTGGCAATAGAAAATGGGTTGGCAGATGGTATGGTATCTATGGAGGAAGCATTGAAAGATGCTTTGAGTAGAGGTAAAAAACAACAAGCGAGAAATAATATATTAACAACTCTTTAATTTTTAAGTGTATGAATTTTAAACAGATGTTTCAAGCTGTTCTTATGTCGTTGGGGTTCGTTGAAAAGGCAAAAAACAATGAGCTCACAAAAGAAGAGTGGAAACAAATCGAAAACTCGTTCAAAGAAACTCACGGGGTTGATTTTTTTGAAGCGATGAACAATGAAGGTGAAAATGCAGAAAAAGCAGCAAAATATGATGCAGCTTTAAAAGCATTAGACACTGTAACTGAAAACAGCAAAAAAGGAACTGGAGATGCTAATGCTCCGAAGTCTGAAAATCTTGCTGGCGTAATTCAGGATTTCTCAAAAAGAAATGAAACTTTGGCTGCCGAAAATGCACGCCTAAAGGCAGAAAATGAAGCTCTTGCCAATGCTCCTGCTCCTGATGGAGGTCAAGAGGTTGGTGTGACTTTGTCTATTACGGGTGGTCCGCATTCATCTACACATCTTTTTGGTGTAGAGCACGAAATGTATTCGATGACACATCGTTGGAATCAGATTACAGCAGGACGTGCAGCTACTTTAGGTGAGGCTTCTGCTGTTGATGCGCAAGCATTCTTTAATGCTTTTACAGGATTTAAAGAAAATTTTGCTAACAGAATCAATGCGCTGCATCAAGAGGGGCAACTTTCTGCAACAGCATTGTCGCAAGTAGACTACTCTCAATTAGCGGATGCAGGATTGGGTGAGCAATTTGTAGTGCGCAGAATGGATGCTTTGATTGCTCGTATTTTGAAAATGCCGAATGTAGACGACATTTTCCCTATGCGTTACGGTATTCAGGACAAAGAATTGATGACTAATGCATTCTTTGGAGAATTCTCGCAAGCGTGGCAAGAAGGTGAGGTATTTAAAGGCTCGTATGAATTACAGCCGGAAATGGCTCACGTTGACGATGCGATGATAAAAACTCGCTTCAAGTCTATGAAGTGGATTGAGCGTCAGTATATCGGATATTTGAACACTGTAGGCTCTGATCCTCTCAAGTGGAATATGATTGAGTGGTTGTTGTTGAATATCGCAACTGTAGCCAATAACGAGCGTAACAGTCGTCGTGTGATTGGTAGCCGAGTAGAGCCTAAACAAGGAGTAGCAGGACACTACTTGCACGCTTCTGTAGGTGCAGTACCAAGAATCATTTCCTATGTAGAGGATTTGAAAGTGTTGCCATTCTCTTCCGGTATGTATCAGGATTTCAATTCTGCAAACATATTGGATGCCGTAGAGGAGTTTGTGAAAGAAACGCAAGAGTATTGTAGTTCGTTCGTAGGTAAGGCGTTGTATATGAACAGAAATTACCGTCAGGACTATGCTGCTGCTTACCGTAAGAAGTATGGTGTGCAGTTAGATTTTGCTGCCTCCACAACGAAAGTGCAAGATGTTGATGATTTGGAAATCGTTTGGGTTCCAAATATGAACAAATTGAAGTTTATGTGGATTACCGATAAAGGTAATGTACAAGGCTTAGGTTTCTTGCCGGGAGAAATGCACAAAACAAGCATTCAGACTCAAATGGAGACTGTGTTGGTTTGGTCTGTATGGAAAGAAGGAACTGCTGCATCTTTTGCAGGTAAGAAGTTTAAAACTGAAGAGGAGTTGAAAGCCAATGATTTTGAAAATCAGGCAATTTTCTGTTCAGATCCTGTATTGCCTCTTGCGGCTGATGCAACCGAGTTTGTTGCTGATTTTGGATTGGTATTCAAAACTGCAGAGAACACGCAAGCAACCACGCTTACTGACATTAAAGTAAAGCCGGGTATTGTATTGAAGATTGTATGTGGAAGCACTACGAATGCAACAAAAATTGCCAAAGCAGGCAAATTTGATGAGTTTGAAGAGGCTTGGAATCCTACTGAAGTAGGAGAATGGATAAAGGTTTACTACGATTCTAAGACGAAGAAGTTTGTCGAAGTTGCTCGTGGGTAATTGGTTTTTGGTTTTATTCCGAGTAGGAGTTGTTTTGGCAACTCCTACTCAAAAAACAAACAAAGATGAAAAGAAGAAAAACATTAGGAGAAATAGGTAATATTACTTCTACTTACGATAGAGACACTGCGGGTTCTCAGATTGGAATGCGTATTTGGCTGTATGACATTAACGATGTTGATGTTGATAGATTATCTTTCGACGAAAGTACACGAGAAATTGCAGACATCCCTATGAAGCCGGGGAAATATCCAATCTATCACGAGTCTATTGCTGATTCGCAAGAAGACAAGTCTACCGGAGAAGGTGGGGATTTGACAAGTGTGGTTACTAATACTTTTTCGTATGTGGTAGGAGGAAACCGAAAAGGAACTCTTGATTTTGATGAGAACTATGTAGGCGGTTATTTCTTAATCGTGTATCAGATGTGCTCTACAGGCGAGAAGTTGCTTTTAGGAACGCCTTGTAAACCGATGCGTTTAAAAGGATTTGAGCGCATAAACGGAAAAGAATCTCGAACAAACTCTTTTACTTTTGAGAATAAGAGTTTTATTCAGCCGTACACCTTTACGGGTACGCCAACGCAAGAGCCTGCGGTGGTAATTGCTGCTTCTGCTACGAAACTAACAGTTTCAGGTAAAACGCAGTACGAAATTGCAGCAGGAACAGCTTCTAAGGAAATTACTTCCGTTGAAGGTGTTACCAGCGAAATGTTGGGTAAGGTAATCACTATTACAGGAAGCGGTGGCTCTGGTCCATCTGTATTGAAAAAGAATGCAAATCTTATTCTTTCAGAGGATTGGGTGGCAACTTCCGGTGCAAAGATTTCATTAAAGATTTTTAGTACAACTGTATTGGTCGAACAGTCGCGCTCAGTCTAGCATTTTTGAAATAACTTTTTTTATGGTAGGAATCCCTCGTTGCCCGAAAACGCTTCGGGGGATTTTTTGAAAAACGAAAAAAAACAAAAAAAATAATATGAAAAAATTAACATTTGGTGATGCATTAGAGGCATTAAAGAAAGGCAAAAAAGTATGTAGAGAAGGGTGGAATGGTAAAGGAATGTTTTTATATTATGTACCTGCCAACAAATATCCTGTAGAGAGAGGAGCAAAAAACAGTCCTGTAAAAGGTTTATTTAAAGATGATTTAATTCCTTACGGTGCTTATATTGCAATGAAAACAGCACAAGATAATGTAATACCTTGGCTTGCAAGTCAAACTGATATGTTATCAGAAGATTGGTGTGTTGTAGAGTAAAAAACTCATAACTCATAATTTATAACTCATAATTTTAAGAAATGAATATCCACGAAAAACATTCGATTTATAAAAAACTGATAACGGCTGATGAGTCTGAAATAAAAGCCGATATCGCTCTTTTGCAACAAAAAAATCCTAAAAGTGCAGCATTGGAAACTTCTTCTTTCGATATGGTAAGAAAAGAGGAGGCTGTTCTGTGGGACTTGTTAGATGTTGCATCAGTAGAGGAAATTGAGGCGGCAAGAAAGCCTAAGGCTGCCGAAGAAGCGTTAGATGGTGTGACGACTGAAAATTCAGAAAGTAGTACAGAAACAACTACAATAGAGCAATCTTCAAGTCCTGATCTCAAAAAAAAAGCAAAAAAGAAGAATACCCCAACATCCAGTGGGAGAAAAATGAGTTGGAATCTGTTCAAAAAGCAATAATTCTCTACGATGATAGGATAAATACCTATCATAAAATGCAGGAATTAGACAAAGAGTTGGACGAAAACCCAACACCGCAGGCAGTTGCGGATATGGCAGAAACCCGTATTCGAAACCTGCAGTGTTTTCGTGAACTTGAGGGGTTGAATAATCACGGTAAATTCTTGGGAGAACATCCTTTGTTGGTTGATTACTCCGAGCGAAAAAAGTACGAGAAACTGTACAAGACTTCCAAAGAGAAGTTTTTGAAAGAATTTGCGAAAATTGACGGGTATATTAAGCGGTACAATTCATATTTGAAAAACAAAAAAGCCGATAAAACCCAAAAGAGCCAGTGGCAACAGCACTTAGAGAAATATGAAAACCGAAAACAGATATTTATTGAGATAATGGAGCAATGAAAAAAATAGACGTATATAACCTTTCCAATTTGCCAACAGCCGACTTTGAGGATTTTCTAGAGTTGCAAGAAGACTTTAAGATGGATGATCCTGAAAAGAATATGAAGCTGCAAATGCTCATCATTACGCGTGGATTTAAGTATTCTTTTAAGGCGTGGAAAGATGAAGAAGGCAAACTGTGGATAATAGATGCTCATCAGCGAAAGAAGGCTTTGCTAAAACTTCGAAAGTCCGGGTTTGATGTTCCGCCTATCCCCTATGAGTTGATTTACGCAGAAACGAAAAAAGAAGCAGTAGAAGAAATCGCTGCTTACAATTCTAGTTTTGCAGAAAAGAATCCGGATACAATTCTTTTTAACAAATACAATATCGATACTGAGGTGTTGGGTAATTTTGAGTTGAGTATGGGGAGTTTTGAATTTGATGCTGAACTTACGGAACACGCTGCAGGTGTGTTTGATGATGAAAAAGAAGCCACTCAAAGCGAGGAGAATGTTGTTGTTAAGCAGAAGTTGTCAAAGTACGGGGATTTGTGGTTGTTAGGCAATCATCGTCTGTTGTGTGGAGATGCTACCAATAAAGAGGCTGTCGATTTTCTTATGAATAAGAAAAAGGCTGATTTGATTGTGACAGATCCGCCGTACAATATTGCTTATGAAGGCAAAACCGAAGAGGCGCTTACTATCTTAAATGATAGTATGAGTGCTGATGCTTTTGCTCAGTTCTTATCCGATGTGTATGCAAATATGTATTACGTTCTGAAAGCCGGTGCAGGTATTTATGTGTTCCATTCAGATACGGAAGGTTTGGTTTTCAGGGAGCAATTCCAAAAGTCAGGTTTAAAACTCAGTCAATGCTGTGTGTGGGTTAAAAATGCCCGAGTGATGAGCCGTCAGGATTATCATTGGCAGCACGAGCCTGTTCTGTATGGTTGGAAGCCCGGAGATAGTCATAATTGGTATGGAGATAGAAAGCAATCAACTGTTTGGTTTTTTGATAAGCCACTAAGAAATGATATTCATCCTACAATGAAGCCTATTGAACTGATTAAGTATCCGATAGCCAATAGTAGTAGAGAGTATCAAATCGTGGTGGATTTCTTCGGTGGTTCCGGCTCTACAATGATTGCAAGTGAAGAAACAAAGCGGATTGCCTATACAATGGAGTTAGATCCTAAATATGTTGATGCTCAGATTTACAGATACAATGCGCTGTTTCCTGAGCAAGAAATATATCGTGTAAGAGAAGGTAAAAAAGAACCATTAGCAGATTTATTAGATGGTAACGAATCCGGAGATATTAGAGAAGGTTAAAACCTTTGGTGCGTTTCAATACGATGTGTATAAAATAATCACATTGCTCAACATTTTACCGGAGCAACGCGCTGATTTTGTTATAGAGTTTGAGGATAAAACCTCCACGCTACGCCGATATTACGAACAAGGTGTGGCAATAGGTGAGCACAATCTTTCTGTTGCTTTACGTAAGCGTGCGGAAGATGGTGATGTGTTTGCCAATCAGCAATTAGAGGATTTTATGGGAAAAAAAAAGGTCGAAAGTCTTAGGAAAGAGTTGTTTGGTGTATGAGAGAGTCGTATTTAGCACGCTTGGAAAAAATAGATTCAGAGGTAATACAGGAATTTCGTAAAACAAAACATTCTTTGGTCATACCTTCTGATTTGCAGCAGTATATTTTACAAATATCAGCAGCTTTTGAAATAGCCAAGTATGAGGGCTCTGTAACTAGAGCTGCAAAAAAGATTTGTGTGCAGTTTCCGCATTTAAACTTGCCAACGGCAAAAAAACGCTACTATGATGCCATTACGTATTTTCACGTAAACAATAATGTTTCCAATGAGGTTTGGGATCATTATTATGCTGATAAATTTGAGGATTTGGCAAAACTGTGTTTGGCAAAAAATAAAGATGAGGCTGCAGGACGTTTCTTTGCTAAGGCTCACGAGTTAAGAACTAAGGAGTCTGATAGTATCAATCCTGAAGATTTGAAACCGCCTGTATTTATTATTACCGATAAACTTTCTCCTGAAGATTTAGGTTTTGAAAATAAAAACTTACAAGAAATTGCATCGAAAGCAACACAGGGTAAGTACGCTGAAATTATCAATTCCTTACCGATTGATAAACAGGAAAAAGAACAACTTTTCCAAGATGCCGGTATTGAAGATGTCGATTTTGAGGATGTAAGTAATGAGTGAGGAGTTTCTAAAAAAATCAAAAGAGCAAGAGCATTTAGATAGTCTTTATCTGAATAGAATGCAGATATTGGCAAACCTTGTAGATAGTAATATGCTGTTTGCAGAAGTGGCTCGTGGTACAGGGAAAACGGACGGGATTACGGGTCCTAGAATTGTGCGTTGTGGATATGAGTTGGCTGGGGAAATTATTGTGTTAGGTCACGCTACCTATATGGCGTTGATGTCTAATATTGTGCCTAAATTGCTAACATATTTTAGAACGCCTCGCGGCAAAAATGGCAAGCCAATGCTGCAAGAGGGAGTGCATTATGTTGTGGGAACGTCCAAAATACCCAAGCACTTTTTACAGCCGCGCCACCCTATTGTAAATCCTAAGCACAGTATAATATTCTTTACCGGTGCTCAAATTCGTCTTGTATCTACCGACCAACCGGATAGTATTGCCGGTGCTGATATCGCTCACGTGGTTATTGAGGAAATGAAACACAACAAAGGCTCTAAGTTAAAGTCTCGTGTATTTCCTGCGTTACGTGGTGGCTCTGTCAAGGCAAGGCAATCGCACCTTTATGGTGGTATTACAGGGGTGTCCGATACTGCTCGTGTCGATTTGGGTGAGGATGATTGGTTTTTTGAATACGAAAAAGCAATGGATAAGAATTTGATATCAGAAATTCTTACTGTTGCAATGCACGTAGATAAGGCGTTGTTAAATATTCAACTTGGTAAAGATGTTGCTAAAAATCAACGGAGAGTGGAGCGTTGGGGAAAAATACTGCGCCAACAGCGTAAAATTGCCACTTTTTATTTACGCGCTTCTTCTTTTGCTAATAAGGATATATTGGGGCTTCGTTTCTTTCAAAATCAGATAAAAACGCTTACGACTGACGAGTTTTTGTCGTCTATCGGAAATATCCGAGTGTTGCGAGTTACTAATATGTTTTTTGGTCATTTTAATAAAAACAAACACACCTATTCAGACGGCTATAAATATGATACGATTCACGAATTTTCATTGGCAAATACCTTTAAAATTACGTGTCATTATTTGAAATACCTCTCTCCTACTGACCGCTTAGTCTTAGGGTATGACCCCGGGCATTTTTCCAGTCTTGTGGTTGGCTCTCTTTCGGGTGCAAGGAGGAATGTTTTGCGGATACACAAAGAGCATAACTCGCTGCTGATTTTCATAGTTTTTGGAGCGACCACAGTAATCGCAATATTGATTTGTATTATGACCGTGCCGGAAATCAGCGTAAACAAAAATATGCACACCTTACCGCAGAAACAGATGCTAAACAGCTCAAAGAAAAATTAGAGGGCTTAGGTTGGCGAGTTACTTTAAAAAATAAAAAGCAACGAACAATCTATCATTATGAACATTTTAACCTGTTCGCTAATATTTGGAGCGGTGTTCCCAATTCTCCGGATGTTTTTATTGATGAAAATGGTTGTCCTAATCTTATATCGTCCATATTTTTAAGTCCGCTAAAAAGAACACTTGGTACAATCGAGTTAGACAAAAGAAGTGAAATAAGGGTAGCGTTGCAGCATCAAGCCGGGCTTACCACGCAAATTCCTTCTGCTATGATGTATTTGGTTTTTGGTCTTTTTGAGCGTTACGCAAAACAGTCCACACAGCATTCTGTTCCCTTGCCTGATACTGCTTATTAATTTTGGTTCAAGATAATTTAAGAGATATTTTATCTTTGTAAATTATTTATAACCAATGAAAAACAAGTATATCATCCGTTCCCGAATTTCTGAGAAGAAGTTTAGAGAGATTTTACGTCTTTTTAGCCTCGATATCGAGGCTAAAAAGGTGGCAAAATTAACAGGCATCAGTCGCCCCACTATCAACAAACTTTTTGAT
>PDWI01004542.1_pt1 | contig 18551 bp, 14 predicted proteins | sample 1430891 | NCBI WGS metagenome assembly PDWI01 (sample SAMN01162508, study PRJNA174530) | Oral metagenome, whole genome shotgun sequencing project. | biome: Marine environment; feature: Marine mammal; material: Swab sample of the gingival sulcus; isolation source: swab sample of gingival sulcus...
GCGTACCCCCGCAAGGATTTTGAGGAGAGTGCTTTTTCCTGCTCCATTTTTTCCCATAAGGGCTATTCTATCCTTCGGATTGATGACAAAGGAAATATCAGAGAATAAGGGGCTTGCTCCTATCTCAACCGTTAAACTATCTACTGAAATCATTATTTATTTTAGGTATATTTTTTATTTTGTTCGTACAAATAGTTGATTATTCCAAGAGCATAAGATCGTGTTTCATCATATCGCCTACTAGGTCTTTTAGATTATATTCTCTATTCCAACCAAGTTTTTGCTCTGCTTTGCTCGGATCTCCAAGAAGTAAATCAACTTCTGTAGGACGGAAGTAACGAGGGTCAATAGCCAACACTTCCTGTCCTAGTTCTATTTGGTAAGCAGGATTAGAACAAGACTTAACAAATGCACGTTCCTCAAGCCCCTGTCCTTTAAACTCAAGCTCAATACCAACGTAAGCAAAAGCCATTTTCACAAAATCTCTGACTGCTGTTGTCTGCCCTGTCGCAATAACCCAATCTTCTGGTTCATCAGCCTGTAAGATCATCCACATCATCTTTACATAATCTTTAGCATGTCCCCAGTCTCTTTTTGCATCAAGATTTCCAAGATAGAGTTTATCTTGTTTTCCTTGTGCAATACGAGCTACAGCCATCGTAATCTTACGAGTAACAAATGTTTCCCCTCGAACAGGAGACTCGTGGTTAAAAAGGATTCCATTACATGCAAAAAGCCCATAGGCTTCTCGATAATTTACCGTAGTCCAATAAGAATAAAGTTTAGCAACAGCATAAGGAGATCGAGGATAAAAAGGGGTCTTTTCATTCTGTGGCACCTCTTGTACCTTTCCATATAGCTCACTTGTACTAGCCTGATAGAATTTAGTTTTTTTGGTTAATCCAAGAAATCGAATAGCTTCTAGGATACGAAGTGTACCTATTCCATCCGCATTTGCAACATATTCGGGCATATCAAAACTAACCCTAACATGGCTCATAGCTGCTAGATTATAGATTTCATCAGGTTGAACCTCACTTATAATACGTGTTAGGTTCATGCTATCGGTCATATCCCCATAATGGAGTATAAAATTGACATCTTCTTCGTGGGTATCACGAAACAAGTGATCAATTCTTGCTGTATTAAATGAAGAGCTACGACGCTTTATTCCATGTACCACGTAGCCTTTTCCCAATAGGAACTCAGCAAGATATGAACCATCCTGACCTGTAACACCTGTTATCAATGCAACTTTCTTACTCATAGGGACAAATAATTATAATTTATCTATATATTTATAGAACAAAGATACATCATTTTATTGTATGATAAGTAAATACATCACATAATATCCAATAAAATCAGTTCTTTATACCAAATAATCTTCCTTGAAATAAGGGAAAGTCCATTGAACTTTCCCTTATTATAAAATTGATTACTCTTAAAACTAACCAGAATTACGAATACCTGCTGCAATACCAGAGATGGTAATCATCATGGCAAGCTCCTGCTCCTGCGTAGCCTCAGTTAGACCTCTCAAACGACGAAGCAACTCAACCTGAATAATATTCAAAGGTAGAGTAAAACTTGTACGAGTAGCAATACTTTTCGCTACTCCACCTCGAACATCTGCCATTAAGGTTTTGCCATGAGATATAGACAAAATCGTCTTAATATCTTGAGAAAGTTTTTCTCTCAACTCAAGTCCTATATATTGGTATTGCTCAGAAACTAAATACTTATCGTATAACTCTGCAACACGGCTATCTGTTTTGGCATAAACCATTTCAAGCATACTGATACGTGTACGGAAGAAAGGCCAAGACTCATACATTTCAGCTAATAGATCTGCACCTCCATTATCAATAACTTTTTGCAAAGATTCACCAGCTCCAAGCCAAGCAGGAAGCATGAGACGGCTCTGAGACCAACTAAAGATCCAAGGAATTGCTCGAAGGCTATCAATCGTTGGAGATTGACGTCGCTTAGCAGGTCGTGAACCTATTGGGAGCTTCGACAACTCTTCAATAGGAGTAGCCTGTGCATAGTAAGAAATGAAGTCGGTATTACCTCGCACCATTCCTTGATAAATTGCACATGATTCGTCCCGAAGTTCGTCCATTAATGCTCGCCATTCCTTAGAAGGAACTGGAGGAGGAAGGAGGTTTGCTTCAAGTATTGCCTCAAGATAAAGATCTAGTGTACGTAAAGCCACCGAAGGCTGACCGAACTGAAAACGAATCATTTCCCCTTGAACAGTTACACGTAAGCCTCCTTGTAAAGAACCGGGGGGTTGAGAGAAAAGAGCCGTCTTAGCAGGTCCTCCCCCACGACCAATAGTTCCTCCGCGTCCATGGAAGAGAGTCAGCTGAACACCAAATTCATTGCAAACTTTGATCAGCTCCTCTTGAGCACAATATTGAGCCCAACCCGCAGCCAGCGAGCCAGCATCCTTTGCAGAGTCAGAATAACCAATCATAACCATCTGCTTATTCTGAATAGATCCTCGGTACCAGCTAACATTAAATAGCTGACGCATAACCGAAGCTGCGTTATTTAAGTCCTCAAGCGTCTCAAAAAGCGGTCCAACAGGAAGATGATATGGACAATTACATTCCTTAAGCAAGAGATGTACAGCCAAGATGTCCGAAGGTTGCTGGGTCATAGAGATTAAATAAACAGGGATTACTCCTTGAGGTGTCTGTGCGATGACACAACAAGTATCAATCACTTCTCTTACTTCATCACTAGGCATCCAATCATTTGGTATAAGCGGACGACGAGAAGCAAGCTCACGAATCAAGAACGCTTGCTTGCGTTCTTCGCTCCAGCTGAGATAATCTCCTTCGCCCAACACACTCAATATTTCAGCTATTGCCTCAGCATGCCTTGTACTTTCTTGACGAATATCCATCTTCATAAGAGTAACACCAAAAGCCTTAACCCTACGAAGCGTATCACTGAGCTTATCACTCGCAATACATTCCATATCACAAGCAACAAGGGACTTATAACATTCGTATAGTGGTACCCACAAATCATCATTACTTAGAATTAAACTCTTTGGAGCAATAGGACATTCACCACTAATAAGCTCATCAAAATAAGTAGCTGTAGCCTTCAAATCAGCACGTAAACGCTTCATAAGATCACGATAAGGCTCTGCAGAATCAGCTATTCCCAAATAAGTTCTAAACTCTTCGGTACATGTACTCATTGATAGCTCTTTTACCAAAACTTCAATGTCAGCAAGGAACAATCTAGCAGCACGGCGTCGATTACAATAAAGCACCTCTTGAGTTAGTTTTGCCGTCACATTAGGATTTCCATCCCTATCTCCTCCCATCCATGCAGTAAATTGAATTGGTTTTGCGTCAATAGGCAATTGATAACCTTCTAGTTCTGAATCTAATTGCACGTTGAGTTCTCTGATAAAGTTGGGAACAGCCTGCCAAAGACTAGTCTCAATAACATCATTCCCCCACTTCGCCTCTTCAACAGGTGTGGGACGACGTTTACGAACTTCATCTGTAAACCAATACTGTACAATCAACTGACGCAAGCGACGTATGGTTTGAGTTCGCTTATAGTCAGGTAAGTCTGAACGCTCTAACTCTGCCAAGCAATAACTTGTTTCGTTCAAATTATTAATAAATGAGCGACGATTTGTTTCCGTAGGGTGAGCAGTCAATACTAAGTCCATTGAACTTGTTTCTAATGCTTGGATAATTTCTCTACGGCTACAGCCTCGTTTTTTAAGATCTTGGCACAACTCTAGGAATCGGATAGGATTTTCCTTCATTTCTAAGCCCTCTTCTCCGACACTTAGTTGCTCTGCGGTATTAATAAGGTTTAATGATTGAGTAAAAGACTTGGCTAAATTCAGGAGTTCTGTATCAGACAACTGAGACATAATATCTAACAATTCCGCATGAGGTAGTCGATCTTTATGTTCTTCATTCGCAGCCAATGCAAGTATCGAATCCATCTTTTGGCTCATGTCTGAACCAAGATCTTCCAGAATCGTCTCTTTAAGTAAAGATTGTAAAAGGTTAAGATTATTATTTATCTGTTCATCTATCTGACAATGCTTCATACGCTCTATTTTATTTGTAAGTTGCTAGCTTTATAATTTATCTATATTGTTCCACAAATTTAATAAAAAATTTCATAAAACTAAACCTAGAAATAAAATGAACAATCAAAAAAGATCAAAAAATCCGTCCCAAAGAAATAACAAAAACGTTGGGAACTTTTTATAAATTCTTCCCAACGTTTTGAAAAAAAGTTCCCAACAATTTTGTTAAGACATGGTACAGACTTGATTAGCTGAGAGCTAAAGTCTTTTTATTTTGTCTATTTAATCTTCTAAGGTTAAGAGATCTAAATATTCTTCCCATTCTGGATCTTCCTCACAATGAAGCTCCAAAGGGAGTAGGTCATAGGACTGAAGATAATCATTCAAGCGTTCACCAAAAGAAGCTAAGTGTCGCGTATAATAAACCCAATACTTAGATCCTGCACCGAGGTAGTTACCTGTAAGTATTGCCAACTTATCTTTTTCCATAACTGACCTTAAACCATCTTCAACCTTTGCGATAAGCTCTCCATCTTTGTCCTTGGGCATGCCCGTTGTATCGGCATCATAAGTCCATTTTATCTCGACACGTATCTTCAAAGCCCCCTTTAATCGAAACTCTTCTAAGTCTTTACGCCCTGAAACGTACACGATCTGTCCATTCTCTTCACTCAAGGCTGTAAACCAATGATCTGATAATTTCATAATTCTTTTTACTATATCTATCCTCTTAATTAGCTCAAAGATAATTATTTTATTTATAGCCTCTTCCTCTTCTTCCCCTAAGTTTTGCAAATATCTCCTTATATCACTACCTTTGCGATAGTAAACAATGGTCATTTCTTGATAAATATTTAAGAAATGATTCTTGAATATTTTTGAGGTAATCCACATAAAGGATAAAAAAATAAGATATAATGAGCCAGATTAAAGCATATATTAATGAACATAAGGAACGTTTTCTTGAAGATCTCTTTGAATTAATTCGCATTCCTAGTATCAGTGCCAAGAGCGAACACAAAGAAGATATGCAACGCTGTGCTGAACATTGGAGAGATCATCTCCTAGTCTTAGGTATTGACAGAGCTGAGGTTTTCCAAACAAAAGGAAATCCAATTATGTACGCTGAGTACATTCAAGATGAAAAGCTCCCAACCGTACTCGTCTATGCACACTACGATGTCATGCCAGTTGAGCCTCTAGACTTATGGAAGAGCCAACCGTTTGAACCAGAAGTTCGCGACGGACATATTTGGGCAAGGGGAGCAGATGATGATAAGGGGCAATCAATGATTCAAGCTAAAGGCTTCGAAATAGCTCTTCGTTTGGGACTACTGAAATGTAACGTTAAGTTTATTTTTGAAGGTGAAGAAGAGATTGGGTCAACTCATTTAGAAGCTTTCTGTCAAGAGCATAAAGAAATGCTTAAAGCTGACATCATCTTGGTATCAGACACAGGCATGGTTTCTAAAGATGTCCCCTCACTAACCTCAGGCTTAAGGGGATTAGCCTATTGGGAAATCGAAGTAACTGGACCAAATAGAGACTTACATTCTGGGCATTTTGGAGGAGCTGTAGCAAATCCTATTAATGAACTATGTAAACTTATCGCTCAAATCCAAGATACCGATGGTCGCATTCAAATCCCTCATTTCTACGATGATGTAGTGGATTTGACAGAAGAGGAAAGAGCTATGATAGCACAAGTTCCATTCTCTGAGAAGAATTATCTAAAAGCAATCGACATTGACGCCGTTTGGGGCGAAAAAGGCTACCATACTCTCGAGAGAAATAGCTGTCGTCCATCCTTCGATGTCTGTGGAATATGGGGCGGTTATACAGGAGAAGGGGCTAAAACGGTGCTTCCGTCCAAAGCTTTTGCCAAAGTATCCTGCCGACTTGTCGCAGCTCAGGATCATAAAAAAATAAGTGAAGACTTTATCAAATATATTGAGAGCATTGCTCCAAAACATATTAGAGTTAAAGTCAAAGCTATGCATGGAGGCGAGGCCTACCTCTGCCCTATTGATCTACCAGCTTATAAAGTAGCAGAGGCTGCTATCGAGCGAGTATTTGGCAAACGCCCACTTGCCATAAGAAGAGGTGGTAGTATCCCTATTATCTCTGCTTTCGAACGAGTTCTTGGGATCAAGACTATCCTTATGGGATTTGGACTAGAAAGCAATGCAATCCATTCTCCAAACGAAAATATGCCATTGGAATTTTTCTATAAAGGAATCGAAGCTGTAGCTGAATTCTACAGAACATTCCCTTATAAATCAGAATAGAAAACATAATTAATGTCAATACTTATAAAGGAAGCCTACCTTAATGGGCAAATAGTAGACCTATTGATTGAGGGGAATTTAATCAAACAAATAGCTCCAGAGATTCAAGCAAATCAAAATGTCTATGTGATAGATGGGAAGAATAAAGCCATTGTCCCAGGAATGATCAACGCTCACACCCATGCAGCAATGACCTTATTCCGAGGCTATGGAGACGACCTTCCACTGATGACGTGGCTAGAAGATTATATATGGCCAGTAGAAGCTCAAATGAAAGAAGAGGACGTGTATATCGGAGCGAAGCTTGCCTGTCTTGAGATGATCAAAAGTGGAACAAGTACTTTTCTAGACATGTACATGCACCCAATACAAACAGCTCGTGCAGTCGAAGAGATGGGACTAAGAGCTGTAATCTCATATACATTATTTGATCAGGGTAATCCCAAAAGAGCAAGCCTAGACCGTAAAAGAAGCTATGAGTACATGGAACGATTCAAAGACTTTAGTTCTCGAATAACCTTCAGTTTAGGTCCTCATGCTATTTACACCGTTTCAACAGAACAACTACAATTCTGCCATAAGTTTGCCCAAGAAAATAATGTAAAGATCCACTTACATCTATCAGAAACAAAGGGCGAAGTAGATGAATGTATACGTATCCATGGGACAACGCCAGTACGCTATCTTGAACAAATAGGGATTCTTAGTCCCAACCTTGTGCTTGCCCATATGATTTGGGTGGATGAAGAGGAAATGGATCTTATTGCAAAGTCTGGAGCTAGTGTCGTACATAATCCAGCTTCAAACATGAAATTAGCCAGTGGTTACGCTTTCCCTTATGAAGAATATCTCAAAAGAGGTATCAAAGTAGGGCTAGGAACTGACGGATGTTCTTCATCAAACAATTTAGATATGTACTCAGCTATGCGTTTAGCTTCCTTACTCGGAAAAGTTTGGCGGTACGATAGCACAGCAGTTAAGGCTGAAGATATTTTCTCTTCAGCTACATCTGTCGGAGCCGAGGCTCTAGGTCTAAATACGGGGCGTATAGAAGAAGGAGCTTTAGCAGACCTTTCACTAATTGATCTTAACAGACCAGAACTTGTACCTATGAATAATCTATGCTCAAACCTCGTATATTCGACATCTGGAGCATGTGTTGACACCTTCATTGTCGATGGAAAAATTCTTATGGAGCATGGAAGAGTCGAGGGTGAAGAAGAGATTATTGCAGAAGCTCGTAAATTAGCGGATCGATTAATACCTAAAGCTTAAAGTTTCTAGTATCAAACAAAAAAGAAAATAACAATAAACAAACATAACGTAACAATCAAAATAAAATTAAATTATGCAAGAACAACATTATCACGAGGCTGCATCATTCCTAGCCTCTCGTCTTCCTAAAGAAATCAAGACTGCAATTATTCTTGGTAGTGGATTAGGAGAATTAGCTTCTACGATCGAAAGTCCAACAGTTATTCCTTATGATCAAATTCCTCACTTTGCACATTCTACAGCTGTAGGACACAAGGGAAATTTAATCTCTGGGCTGTTAAACGGCGTTCCAGTACTTGCCATGCAAGGTCGCTTTCATTATTATGAAGGTTATCCGATGGAGCAAGTTACTTTTCCTGTACGAGTAATGAAACTTTTGGGAATAGAAAATCTTCTTGTATCAAATGCTGCAGGTGGTGTGAACACAAGTTTTAAAGTAGGAGACCTCATGATTATCAAAGACCATATTAATAATCTACCTAATCCTCTCATTGGAGCAAACAAAGACATGTTTGGAGTTCGCTTCCCTGATATGACAAGAGCCTACGATCGAGAGTTCATTACAAAAGCAAAAGCCATAGCACAAGAACTAGGGATTAGCATCAAAGAAGGAGTTTATGTGGGACTAACAGGTCCATCTTATGAGACACCTGCAGAATATAAATTCTGGGGAAGTGTTGGAGGTGACGCAATAGGTATGAGTACAGTACCCGAAGTTATTGTTGCTCGTCATACAGGAATCCGTGTATTTGGTATGAGCGTTATTACAAACGAAGGCTACCACTTTGCTGATGACTTTGTTAATGATGCCCAAGATGTCATTGATGCTGCAAATGCTGCTAGTGTCAAAATGGGACGTATATTCTCAGAACTTATTCGCCAGCTCTAAGAAAGTTCATAAATTCTATATAAAAACCTTATAAATTTAACCAATTAAGTCTGTAAGGTTTTTATATTAGAAAAATTATGCGTTTCTTTGTCCTAGAATAGTTTAACACATAAATATATTAAGTAATGAAGAATTATATTGGAGCATTAATCCTACTGATTGGCGGAATCATTCTAATTTATGCTGGATTCAACCCTTCATACGATGATAATACCCTACTAGGTAGTGGTTTAGTAGCTGTGATTTTAGGATTCATAGTACATATCATTATCAATCGCAGAGACGATACAAGTAAAGACTTAAAATAACTTGTTTGGAAATATTGATCAAATTGGGGCGGGGAACTTATTCCTTGCCCTTCTTATTTAGAAAGAGGGTAAACTATAACGAATGAAAAAAACAGCAATAATTCTTGGAGCAACAGGTTTAACTGGAGGGTACCTTCTTAATGAGCTATTACATAACACAGACTATGCTCAGATTAAAGTCTTTGGGCGAAAGAGCTGTCATATACAACACAAAAAATTACAAGAGTTTATCGGAGATCTGCTCAACCTAGAGCAATTTGCAAAAGAATTTACAGGCGATGAAGTTTTTTGTTGTATCGGAACAACGAAAAAAAAATGCCCCAATAAAAACCTATATCATCAGATTGACTATGGCATTCCTCTAGCAACAGCTCAGCTATGCCTTAGGAATAACATTCCCTCTTTAAGCATCATTTCTACAATTGGAGCGAATAAAGAGAGTAGACTCTTCTATACTCGCACTAAAGGTCTTATGGAAAATGATGTACTCAAGCTCTCAATTCCAAATATTCTTATTTATCGTCCATCCTTAATATACGGAAAACGTAAAGAAATACGTGTAGGCGAGAAATTAGCTTATTACTTAAACAAATTATTAAGTTCCATTATAAGTAATAAGTTCAAAGGCTATCAAGTCATCGATGCGAGCTTCCTTGCCAAAAAGATTATGCAAGGAGTAAACATTTATAATGGACATCAAATTATAGAACAACGACAATTTTATGACGAAAAAAACGAAACAAACAAAAGATAGAACCTTAAAAAAAACTAATAAATCCAAAGAAAAATCTAAAAAGCGTCTTCAAGCCAAAAAGACCCGTAAGGAAAGACAGTTATTCTCTACAGCTAAAATAGAAGAAGCCATCACTCAACTTTTTGCAGAATCTGGCGACAAGATTATTACCTACAAGCAAGTATGCTATGTCTTTGGACAGACAACCATGGCACAAAAGAGGCAAGTTGTCTCAGTTCTTGAGGAAATGGTTGCTTTTGACTTGCTAGAAGAAGTTGAAATGGGTCGATACAGACGAAAGATTCAACGGAACAATACAATAGAAGGCATCTTTACTTATCAATCAGGGAATGCTTATTTCCTAGAGCTTGGTAAAGAGGAAGAAGAGAAAATAAGCATTGACGAGAGAAAAATGGGTCTTGCAATGAATGGAGACCGAGTACTCGTTAGAAAATCTCACAGAAAGAAAACAGATTACAACAAAGGAGCAACCTACGAAGTTGTAGAGATTCTTGAGCGGAATAAAGAGCTCTATGTGGGGACTTGTACCCTAGTTGGACAAGTTGCATTCTTCACATCCCTTAATCGAAACCTCAGACAAGATGTGTTCATCAGTCCCAAACATATAAATGGTGCTAAAAACAATGAAAAAGTTCTTGTACGTATCATTGGTTGGGAGCAAGGAGAGAAAAATCCTAAAGGAGAAGTCGTAGATATTTTAGGACAGGCTGGAGATAATGATGCAGAGATGCATGCTATTTTAGCAGAATTTGGTCTACCCTACTCCTATCCAAAAGAAGTGGAAGAAGCTGCCGAAAAACTCAGTGGTACAATTAGTCCAGAAGAACTTAGACAAAGAGAAGACTTCCGTCAAGTAACAACCTTTACTATTGACCCCAAAGATGCAAAAGACTTTGACGATGCCTTATCTCTTCGAACGCTAGAGAATGGTAATTATGAGCTAGGAGTTCATATTGCAGACGTAAGTCATTTTGTGGAAGCTAAGAGTATTATAGACAAAGAAGCCTACAAGCGAGCAACAAGTATCTATCTAGTTGACCGAACAATCCCTATGCTTCCAGAACGTCTAAGCAATGGACTATGCTCTTTAAGACCTGATGAAGAAAAATATAGTTACAGCTGTATTTTTGAACTCAACAAAGAAGCTAAGATAATCAAGTATCGAATCGCTCGAACAGTTATACGAAGTGATAGACGTTTCACTTACGAAGAAGCACAAGCTATCATCAAAGGAACAGAAGATAAGTACCAGTCTGAGATTTTAAAGCTCAATGAACTAGCTCAGAAGCTCAGAGAAGAGCGCTTTAAGCAAGGAAGTATTTCATTTGAGCGTCCAGAAGTTCGATTTAATATTGATAAAAAAGGAAAACCATTGGGCGTTTACATCAAAGAGAGCCTAGAAGCTCATCAGCTTGTCGAAGAGTTCATGCTCCTTGCGAACAAGTCAGTGGCGGAGTTTATCGCTAAAGGTAAAAAAAAGGCTAAAACTTTTGTCTATCGTGTCCATGATAGACCAGAAGACGAAAAGATAAATAAATTCTCGGCATTCATATCTCGTATGGGCTATAAGCTCAATACTAAAGGGAGTGATACTCAACTCAGCCATAGTCTTAACACGCTTCTAAAAGATGTTAAGGGTACAGCACGTGATAACTTCATATCAACGATTGCTATTCGTACCATGGCTAAAGCGAAATATACCACAGATAATATTGGACACTATGGATTAGGATTTCCTTTCTACACTCATTTTACTTCACCCATCCGACGTTATCCTGACTTGATGGTTCATCGACTATTAACTCGTTACATAATCGATGAGAAAAAATCTGAGAATAGCACAAGATGTGAAGAACAATGCAAACATTCTTCAGAGATGGAACTTCTTGCATCTCAGGCAGAACGTGCTTCAATTAAATACAAGCAAGTAGAATTTCTAAGTGATTACCTTGGAGAAACTTTTGAAGGAGTTATTTCAGGGCTTGCTGACTGGGGAATATATGTAGAGCTAATAGGAAACAAGTGTGAGGGACTAATCCCTATACGTGAACTTGATGATGACTATTACAACTACATTGAAGAAGAATATGCTTTGGTTGGAGAGAAAAGAGGTAAGCGTTTCGTTATCGGAGATAAACTTACAATCCGAGTTGTTCAAGCTAATCTTGAACGTAAACAACTAGATTTTTCTCTCGTTGAAGCCGAAGGATAAGATAGACTCACAATACAATATCAATAAAAACTTAACTAAGAAATTATGATTTTAGAGACAAGCTGGGAAGTTTGTAATAAGATGGGAGGCATCTATACCGTTCTTTCCTCTAGAGCCAAGGTCATGATGACCGAGCATCAAGGTGAAGTTATATTTATCGGTCCTTTACTCCAAAAAGAAGGAGAGAAGCTCCCATTAGACTTCAACGATGAAAAACCTGAATTTCTACGAGATTGGATTGAGAAGGAACAACAAAACTTTCCACTTCGCACCCTCGTAGGTAAATGGAATATCGTTGGCTCTCCTTCTGTTATTTTGGTTGACTTCTCTACCCTTTGGGAAGAAAAGGATGAAATCTTCTTTAAGATGTGGCAGACTTATGGGCTACAAAGCGATAAAGGCTATGGAGATTATGATGAATCATCTCTCTTTGCTGTAGCTGCTGCTCGCTTAATCAACAATCTCCTATCCACAGTAAAGACACAAACGTCAAGCATAAGTATATTTAACGAATGGCAGACAGGAATGGGTTTATTGGAACTTAAACGTATCAATAAGGAAAGTAAGAGCCTATTCATCACACATGCCACAACCGTTGGTCGCTCAATCTGTGGCAATGGGAAGGAACTGTATACTTACATGGAGCATTACAATGGCGATCAGATGGCTCAGGAGTTAAATGTTGAAGCTAAACACCAAGTAGAGAAACTCGCAGCACATCAAGCAACGCTCTTTGCAACCGTAAGCGAACTAACCAAACGAGAAGCAACACAGCTCCTTGAAAGAGAACCAGTCGTACTACCTAATGGTTTCGAGCAAGCCTTTGTTCCGAAAGGTAAAGCCTATACATTAGCAAGAAAAACGGCAAGAGAGCAACTCCTCCAACTAGGGTCAAGCCTACTAGGACGGAAACTTAGCCCCAAGACATTCATCGTTTCTCTTAGTGGTCGCTACGAATATCGGAATAAAGGGATTGACATCTTTGTCGATAGCCTTGCACAGCTCCGTTCGGAGTATCAAGGCAATAGAGAGATTCTTGCTTTTATCCTCGTTCCTGCTTGGGTTTCAGAAGCTCGTTCAGATGTCCAGTACTTGATGGAACATAAGCTTGTACAGGATCAAGCTTTACAGCATAGTAACCTTAGCCATTGGTTGCATAATATCCATGAAGACAAACTGATGAATCATTGCCAAGAGGTAGGACTAGACAAGCCTCACAATCGAGTAAATCTCATCTTTGTTCCCTGCTATCTCAATGGACAAGATGGGCTAATCAACCTAAGTTACTACGACATTCTTCCTGCAATGGATCTAAGTCTTTACCCAAGTTATTACGAACCTTGGGGCTATACACCTCTAGAAAGCATCGCTTTTGGAGTACCAAGCATCACAACTAATCTAGCGGGTTTTGGGCTTTGGGCAAAAAATCGCCTAAAGCAAACCAATCACTTCAAAGAAAACAGAACACCTGTTTGTGTGATTGAACGAACGGACAGCAATAGGAGTGAAGTCATCAAGGCTATTAGCCAACAAATCATGCGACAAGCTGAAGGAAAACTTGGGACAATAACCAGCCTTCGCAAGCAGGCATTCAGTCTGGCTAAGGAAGCTGAATGGAAAAAATTTTATACGTATTATTTAGATGCTTTCAAAAAGGTCTAAAAGCTTAGCCTCGTAGAAAAGCTATTCAAAGACTTGAAAATAAAGAACTAAGATTAGAAACAGAAAAAGGATTTGTCATATGACAAATCCTTTTTCCTTAAATGGGTGGAAGACGGGATTCGAACCCGCGACACCCTGAACCACAATCAGGTGCTCTACCACTGAACTACAACCACCATCTCAGCTTAAAGAAAGTAAGCTTTAGCCTTACAGCCAAAGAGCTTCTCCCTTCTTGCGACTGCAAAGATAAAATATTTTTCTGAAAGAAACAAACATCTAAATAAAATTTAGGCTTAAACTTAAATAACATCAGCTAAAGAGCAAGCAAACAAAGAATATCAATTCCCCACCTAAAGCTCAAACGAATAATATTTTACTATCTAATTATCTAATTATTAAAGAAGAAGATATCGTTTCAATGCAAGCTATTAAAAAATCAAGCCTTATTTTGAAAAATTCGTCAGGAAGACTTTTTGGAATCGTTGGGAAGAGTTAATTGAATCCTTGGGAAGAAATTTTTATTTCCTTGGGAAAAAGTAAATAAGTTGTAGGGAACATTAAAAAAAGTCCTTTCAGGAACTTTATTCCTCATTCCTTCAGGAAAAAAAAATACTCCTAGGAGTAAATTTACCGCCTCCTAAGACTAGCAAAATTCACCCCCTCAGGAAATTTTATCCTTAGGGGTGCTAAAGCCTAGTTATACCACGGGGAAAAGGAGTTACGAAACAAGCTATCTACATTAGCTGTAGAAAGAGTTATACATCCTCGTTAGAAACTTAAAAATCTAGGGCGTCAAGCCAATTATTCACAAGCTTCGCTCCATTTGGACTAAGATAACTTTCTGGGTGAAATTGGACTGCATAAATAGGGAGTGTACGATGAGCCATCGCTTGGATTGTATTGTCATCAACAGAGTAAGCTAGAATTTTCAGTTCGTCAGGGAAGGCTTCCTCATCAACCGACCACGAATGATAGCGTCCTATAGGACTAGTCAAATCAAAGCCTTCAAAAAGAATACTTGCTTCTTGGCTTAGCCTTAGATAATCGGCATGACCATGTAGCGGTCTTTTGAGCTGAACTAATTGCCCCCCAAAGAATAGAGCTAATGCCTGCATTCCGAGACACACCCCAAAGACTGGGACTTTCTTATAAGCACGTTGAATCAAATTCATTAGTCCTTCAACTTCATTCGGCACGTTCGGACCTGGAGACAGAAGCACAGCATCGTATCGCTCCAAGTCAATCGAGGCACAATACTTTACGTCTAGCACCTCAACACGACAGTCTTTTCGTCGACGAATCAGCTCTACGAGGTTATAGACAAAAGAGTCTTCACAATCGGCAATTAGGATTCTTTTCATCATAGGATACAAATTTATAGTATATTTGTTGCATATTCCCTATAAGGGAGGAATAAATTAGAGAATCAGCTATATTTTATAAAAATCGTTCAATAAAATCATGCAAGCTTCTGCTCAAGTCAAGCAAATATACGACCAGATGAATCGCTTAGGGCAAAAAAAATGTCCATTCGTTTTTGCTATAAACTACGATCAGACTAAAGGTTTCATTCTCGAAAATCCGTTAGAACAGCAAGAAGTTCTATTCTCTATAGGTCAATATAGCAATGTTGCTCAGTCGCAAATAAATATTGATTACGGCAAAGAGGCTCATCTTGAGGTTCAGGCAATCAGTTTTGAGCAATATGAAAGGAAATTTCAACGTATACAAAATGCACTTTTACATGGAGATAGCTTTCTTGCGAACCTAACAATACAGACAGATATCTCGACAAATCTCAATTTTAAGGAGATTTTTCATCGAGCGAGTAGCAAGTATAAACTCTGCTTGCCAAACAATTTTGTCTGCTTCTCCCCTGAGCGTTTTGTCTTCATTGACAGTGATGCGAGAACGATTAAGACCTGTCCAATGAAGGGGACGATTGACGCTCGGACGCCGAACGCTGAACACCGAATTCTCGAAGACTATAAAGAGACCGCCGAGCACTTCACGATTGTAGACTTGATGCGTAACGACCTCGCACGCGTAGGCTATAATGTCGAAGTTAAAGACTTCAGGTATATTGATCGCGTCCAAACGCAGGAAGGTGAATTGCTACAGGTTAGCTCGCTTATTCAGGCGGAGCTTGAGGAAGATCAAGCTTATCAGTTTGGAACAATATTTGAGGAGCTTCTACCAGCAGGCTCGATTAGTGGAGCACCAAAGGAAGCGACCGTGCGAGCAATTGCAGAGGCAGAAGAATATCAGAGAGACTACTACACAGGAGTAATGGGCTATTTCGATGGCAAGATCCTAGATTCGGCGGTACTTATACGTTTTATCCAAGAAAGAGAAGGAGGCAAAATGAAATATTGCAGTGGAGGAGGTATTACGATTAATAGTTCTGCTGAAGAAGAATACCAAGAGGCGATAAAAAAAGTATACCTTCCCTTCTAAAATCTTAAGGCATGGATAGTTTTGCTCCTTTTATTGAGAGTATTCGTATCAAAGACGGAGAGCCTCAACTCCTGAGGCGACATATTCAACGCATGCACAAGACGGCTAAGCACTTTGCTCTAAAACCAATAAAGCTTAAGTATCTGTCAGCTCTATGCCCACAAGAATTACGGCAAGGGGAGGTGAAATGTCGAATACTCTATCACAATAAGATCGAAGAAATTAGCTTTGCTAAATACGAGTTTAAGTTGATCAAGAGCCTCGCTTTAGCACAGCTTCCCAAGGAGTATTCCTATTCATTCAAGAGTAGTGAACGGGCAGTCCTAGATACACTCAGAATTAGAAGCCGACAAGATGAAGTACTGCTTATTGATGAGCAAGGCTATATCAGGGACAGTTCCTTCTCAAACCTAGTATTTCGCAAAGGTGGAGAGCTTTTTACTCCAAGTACAGCCCTTCTAAACGGAGTTCAGAGACAGGAACTTCTTGAGCAGGGTAGAATCAAAGAGAAGCCAATCTACTACGAGGACTTAACAGAATTCTCCGAAATTGCATTCATCAACGCGATGAGACCTCTGAGAGAAGGTAAATTCATTCAGCTTGACGCAAAAAAAATCCTTAGTCAAGAGATTGTAAAAATCTAAGACTAAGGAAATAAATTAGCTAACGAAGAATTATTATTTCGCTAGATCTTGAGCTTGCAAACCATACTTCTGGGCAACTTCAAGCATAAACTCATAAGCAGGTTCGTATTCATTAGGAATCAGCCCATCAAGGATAGCATTCTTTATATCCTCTTTAATCAAACCAATTTCACGACAAGCTTTTAGATTAAACACTCGCATGATTAATGCTCCATCGATTGGCGGTTGGAAGTTGCGAATGCGATCTTTCTCCTCAATGTCTTTAAGTTTTTTTCTGACGAGGCTGTAATTATCTAAGTACTTCCTCACTCGGCTCGGGTTCTTGCTCGTAATATCTGCTTCTACAAGAAGCATCAAATCCTCAATATGCTCGCCTGCATCAAAAAGCAAGCGACGAACAGCCGAGTCGCTCACTCCTTCGTCAACTAATGATGCTGGACGCATGTGCAACTCTACCATCTTTTGGATATACTTCATCTTACTATCCATCGGAAGTCTAAGACGACGGAATATCTTTGGAAGCATCTTCGCCCCAACGTAATTATGATTATGGAACGTCCAACCCAAACGCTTGTCAAATCGCTTCGTACGGGGTTTGCCAATATCGTGAAGCAGAGCAGACCAAAGTAGCCACAAACACCCTTCCTTCTCAGAATATTTTCGTAGACTGTTAGACAAATTATCGACAACTTTATAGGTATGAGTTAAATTGTCCTTATGACCAACTCCGTCTTTTGTTTCTGCTCCTTTGAGAGCTAGTAGCTCAGGGAAAACAAGCTTCATCAATCCTGTTTGTTCGAATAATTCTAAACCTATAGATGGACGAGGCGAAAGTAATATTTTATTTAGCTCTACAAGAATTCGCTCGGCTGAGACGATCTCAATCCGTTGAGCATTACGACCTATCGCAGAGAAGGTATCAGGATCAATAAAGAAGCCTAGCTGTGAGGCAAAACGTATGGCACGCATCATACGAAGTGGGTCATCACTGAAGGTAATATCAGGGTCAAGAGGCGTACGTATGAGCAAAGAATCCATATCTTCTAAACCTGAGAATGGATCAAGTAATGCTCCATAACGTTCTTTATTAAGGCAGATTGCTAGAGCATTAATGGTAAAGTCTCGTCGTTCTTGGTCTTCTTCTAGTGTACCATCTTCGACAATTGGATTGCGACTATCCTCTTGGTAACTCTCTTTTCTTGCTCCAACAAATTCAAGTTCAAGACTCCCCTTCTTAACTTGAGCTGTACCAAAGCGAGCAAAAACCGAAAGAGTTGCACCTTTTCCGAGACGTTTAGCTACAGCTTGAGCTAAATCAATACCCCGTCCAATGGAAACAATATCAATATCCTTGCTCTCTCTTCGCAAAAATATATCTCGGACATAACCGCCTACTACGTAGCTTTCTAAACCTAGTCGGTCGGCTTCTTCTCCTATAAGCTTAAATATTTCTGTATCTAAGTGTTTACTTATTAATTCTTTATCTATCATTTAATATATTCCCTCCTAACTTCCTGTTTAACAGTTCTCAAAAACACAAGAAGCCCCATCTAAATCAAATTCAATCGTTATATGCTTTACACCATATTGAGTAGCTAACTTGCGGATATTATCCTTTAGATGACAAAAAAGATCTTGATCCATAAATGTATCATGTTTCAAAACGATATGAACTGTCGCAATATGATCTTCGCCGTTGAGCGTCCAAATATGAACATCATGCAAATCTTTCACTTCAGGTAAGGCTCGTAAAGATTTTATTAAAGCTTCTTGATCTACATCTTCTGGTACACCTTGCAAAAAAATCTTAAATGTATCACTCAAAGTGAAGTAAACATTATATAGAATCCAAGCTGTAATACCTAGAGATAGTAGCGGATCTAGTATTGGACAGTCCACAAAAAGCATAACAATACTCACTACAAGAACAGCAACCCAACCCAGAACATCTTCTAATAAATGTAAACGAAGCGAGCGATCA
>PDWI01004543.1_pt1 | contig 18550 bp, 13 predicted proteins | sample 1430891 | NCBI WGS metagenome assembly PDWI01 (sample SAMN01162508, study PRJNA174530) | Oral metagenome, whole genome shotgun sequencing project. | biome: Marine environment; feature: Marine mammal; material: Swab sample of the gingival sulcus; isolation source: swab sample of gingival sulcus...
AAAAAGCTATTTTCTATCTATGCGGTGAACCGGGTTTGTTCAACAAACGGTTCAGATTGTGGCTCGCTTCGCTCTCACAATCTAACCTTATTCGTTATGAAACACTCAAATAAAGATTTTTTAAACAATGAATAATGTTTAGAACCTAAAATGGACAGCCTATGGTTTTGTGCGTGGCTTCCTATAGGAGTATCCGTGTTCATCTGTGGTTCCTTTTTATATATACGTGTTCATCCGTGGCTTCTTCTTTTAAAACCGGGGAAAACCCGGGTGTCCTGATTTGCATGACTGATTTGCATGATTTGCAGGGGATTTTGCAATTTGAATGACACCCGGGGTCTTACCTACCAATTTTCCTGACTGGCTTTTCCTGTCAGGTAGGAGTGGACATTCCTTGCGCTTACACCAGAGACTTTTCTCCCGTTGGGATCGTAGAGAACGACGTAGGGAATTGAGCGAATACCGTGCTGTCTGGCAACCGGTGTACTCCAGTTTTGGATATCTATTTTCTTCAGGGCAACATGTGCCGGATAGGACCTGACCAAACCCTCCAGTGCCGGGGCCATTCTTTTGCAGGGCCCGCACCAGTTGGCGTAGAAATCAAAGATAACGTATCTTCCACTTTCCAGATGATCGCTTAAATTGACCGTGTTGCCCTGAGCGATGACTTGAATAATACTTTTACCGGAGTTCTTTTTAGCAGTCGGTTTGCTCTTTGAACTCTTTGCCTTGCTGTTTTTGTTGTTTTTCTGACTGCTTTTCAGGTCTGAAAACAGTTCCTGATACTTGTAGGGGTCCATCTTTTTAAGATCTTTGGTGGTCAGCACAATGTTCTTCTTCTTGCGGGCAGAGTCTCTGTTCCATTGATTTCTGTCTTTTACTTTCTTAAAAAACGCCGCCTTGGTATCTTCCGGGCAGTGTACTTCAAAAAGAGCCGGAAAACTAGAGTAAACCCGTTCCCAATCGACAAGTGCTTTCGAGACAGCGATCACCTGACCCTCTGTGTTGATAAAAACAAGCATATTTTTATCAACTGCCACCTCTTCCACGTGCAGGACTTCTTTTGTCTTTAAAAAAACTGAAAAACCCGAAGTTTCAGTTAACAACAAACACGCTAAGATTAGGAAGTTCAATTTCTCGCATCCTTTGCTAAACGAAAACCAATGTAAGGCGCGCATCTTCGGGGATCTTCCGGAAACCTCTGATAGACGGTTATTTCACGACCCAGGTGTTTATAACTTCCCCCGCGATGAATGTGAATATGACCCGCTTTGGAAACGGGATCCTTTTTATTTTGAGATTTTTTATAAAAATCTTCATCATAGGTATCCTGAACCCATTCAGAAACATTCCCCAGAATTTCAAAAATTCCATATTCATTGACCGGGAAAGATCCAACAGCCGCCGGAGAGCGCTTGGCGTATTTGTTATAGACCGCTTTAGTCGCACTGGATGAGTTGCCCCACCAGAATTTCTGATTGGTTGTTCCCCCGGCCGCGGCCACTTCCCATTCCGCTTCTGTAAGCAATCGCTTGCCCTTGGAACGCGCATAGGCCTTGGCAGCGTAATAGCTAATATTCGTTACCGGCAAGTACTGCGTTCCGGGCGCAGGAGCTCCGTTTTTCCAGTGCTTCAAGTAATTGGCATCATGTAAATCACTGCTGATTTTGCCGGGAGCCCATTGCGGATTGGCATCTACAAAAGCCTTAAAATCACCATTGGTAACTTCAAATTTATCGACATAATAGGGCGAAAGAGTGACGTAATGAGCAGGCCGCGATTTGCGATCCGGATTGTATCCTATTTTAAACCTACCACCTGGAATGTAAACCATTCCGGCTGGTGGAGTCCAGGACTTGTATTTCAGCCACAACTTCTTGACATCTTTACTTCCAGTAATCTTGTAAAGCTGCTGGTATTTTTCAGAAGCTTCCTTAAATCTTCCCAAAACGCGTATTCGGTCGGCTTCAGCCCGCAGCAGGTCGATTTTTTCCTGAACAGCAATTTCGGCACTACTGGCCATAGGGTTCCCCGGGTCAATTTCCTGCAAGGCAGTATAAGCATCCTTCTGTTTCCGGAGATCTGTTCCGGCCAGAGCATCACTCAGTCGAGACTGGGCGCGCTCAACGCGAACCATGTTGGCGCTCTCCTTGACAGAGTTTATTTTCTGTTTAATTTTCTTGTCCTCGGGAGCCAGCGCAGAAGCCGCTTTGTAAACAGATTCCGCTTTCTCAAAGCGCTGCTTTTCCTGATAGCTTTCCCCTATTTTGACCATTTTTTCGACCATGTTCGGAAGATTTGTTTTTAAAAACTCGGTTCCCGGATCGATCATTCGGAGTTGTTGCACAATAGCTGGAAGCGCATCGTACTTTTTCTGCTTGTATTGCTTTAAAAGTTCCGATTCTAAAGCGGTTCCTTTTGTTTGTTTCAATATGTTCAAAAGAACTCTGTACTCTTCGTCTATTTCAGGATTAGCAAAGTTATTTCTCAACACGCGCAACTTCTTCAGCGCGACAATGGAATCGCCCTCTTCGATCAGCTTCTTGACCTGATTGTTTTCAAGGTCGCGAATACGGAACATGTTCTGTTCCGCCTGTTGATTTTCAGGGTCGATTTCCCTGATTTTAAGGTATCGTCCAAAGGCATCCATTTCCCCGTCAACGAGCCTTTTTCCCTGCCTTTCGTATTCCCTCGCTTTATCGAAGAGCCCTTCAATTTCTTCGGCATTGTTCAACAGGGCTCGATCGATGACCGCCTGGAACCCCTCTAAATCGGCTATCTGACGGCTGGAAAACGAACCGCGAAGTGCCTGAACGACGAGATCCTTACCCTGATTCAGCGATTTCATGGAGCGCTCTTCAATATGAGCTTTTATTCGTGTTCTTATTTTATCGAACTCTTTATTCTTCGTGTGTTGATTGTAGAAAAACCAGGCCAGAGCAATCACAGCCAACAACGCGAGGGCAGAGAGGACAGGAGCCAGTTTGCTCTTCTTTCTGACAGCTCGCGCCCCTATCATCCTCGGCCTGTTTGCGGCCTTTAAACTTGATTGAAGTTTTTGCTCCACGCGACGGACACTCGGCATAGCTGCCATATCATCGTCACTGGGCATGGGAGGCATCTCTGGCTCTTTGGGGATATTCAGTTCGATTGGATCGTTGAAACCCATACCGTCACTGGAAAGAGTATCGGGAACAGCGGTAAACTGAAAGGAGCCATCATCACTTTCAAAATGACTGTTTGCCGGTTGTAATGGCGCTTCATTTCTTTCAATAATCATTTCATCCGCGCCATGGGGACTGCTGGTAAGCTCTATTCCCGGGCGCGGCTGATCACTTTCTGATGGCATGTCAAAATCAAAGGACGGCATTTGAGGCTGCTCTCCGCCCAGAGACTCCGGTTCCGGACCAGAATCCATGTTAAAAGCGAAGGGATCAGAGTTTGCATCAACGGGACTGTCGAATGGGTTCTCGGCTTGTTGAAAGTCACTTGCCGGTTCCGAGTCTGCCGGGCTCAGCTCACTTTGCAAGGCCGCAAAGGGATCTTCACCCCCACCAAACACACTTCCAGAGGGCTCATCCCCGGAAAAGGGATCGCTATCCAATTTCATTTCGGGCTTGGGATCTATTAAACCTTTTGATAGCAATTGGGGGTCAAAACTGGAATCTTTGACAGTTTTATCGAGATCAAACTGACTGGCCTGGTTCTGCTTGTCCGCATCTTCACGGGAAAAATCGAAACCCAGGTCAAAGTCGCTATTCTGGTTAAAAGGGTCCTCTATTTTGAAAGAAGAAGAAGAAGAGGATGAAAGGTCCTCCGAGTTAGAAAGTGTGTCACCATCTAAACTGCCAAAGCCTTTCACGAAGTCGTTATCAAACAGGGCAGATCTTTTCTTGCTCTCTATTTTTTCTATTTCCTGATAAAACTCTATTGGATTCTGAAATCGTTTCTCGGGCTTCTTCTCCAATGCTTTTGTCAGCATCTCTGAAAAACCGGCAGGTAAGTCTTCTCTAAGGGTATCCGCTGGAATAACTCTGTGATCGGGGTCAGCCTGAGCCATTTCAATTCGAAAAACAGTTTCTCCCTCTATTGCCGGCTGATTGGTTGCCATTTGATAGAGAATGGCACCAAGTGTGAAAATATTGGACCGGATGTCTTCGGTGTTGGGATTGTTAAAACGCTCTGGAGAATAGTAACGCGCGTAACTGAGCATATCGTCTTTCCCAATGTACTCCTCTAATGCGTGGAAAAGAATTTTGCTGAAGCCCCTTAACTTTGCATCTCCGTCATCATTGACAACAATGGCATCCAGGTTCAATGCAAAGTGGTGATAGCCTTCGGAATGGGCATAACCGATACCTCTCAGAATGTCCTTAAATATTCTCATCAACCCGTCAATGGGAAATTGACCGGTATTGCCTGAGTACAATTCCTTCAGACTCTTGGCTTCTTCATAGGGATAGACGATGTAGAGTCTGTCTTCGACTTCAAGAAGATTGAGGGGAGCGATAATCGTGGGGTGCTCGAGAGCAATTAAACCGGCGGTTTCATTTTTCAGAGCTTCTTTATAACTGCCCTGCATGGTTATATTCGGACTGATTGCGTGCAATTCAAAAGAAGAACCGGTCTGGATATGCTGAGCAAGGAATACTTCATAGATTATTTTATTTTCAAGCGCTTTAATAATCTTATACTGATCAACCGTTGCACCAATCATAGGGCCCCCAAGGACTGTCATTTCTTATAATCTACCATCAAACTCATCTAGTGTCAGCACTTTCGTGAACGAGCAAACAAATTTCTTATCCAGCTGGATCGTCTGTTGTCTTGGCCATCTGGCGGAGAGGTATCGATGAGAAATAGCTCACGCCATGAAAAATCCTTTTGCAAACCGCGGAGGCCAACTGGCGGTTTGAATTGGACGTGATCCGATCTGCAGTGATCTGTTTTCCTTTCATAAAGATATTGCACAGGCACTAAATTAAATAATAGGGCGCCACAATGTGAAAAACATGTTTCTGATTAGGTTCTTTTGCCATTTCTTTCAGCCGATTCAGGATTTGACCGAACTCCTCGGGTGAACCGGAACTCTGACTGATCAGCCAATACACGGTGTCCCGAAGTACTTTGGAGTCGGGAATGAGAGCCTCCGCATTGGAGAGGTACTGCTGTAAGGCATCCGCATAATCCAGGAAATAATAACAGATCACCAAACCAATGTGCAGTTCAGGCGCGTGGGGATTCTTTTGCAGGGCATCAGCCAGAAAATCATGCGCGATACGGATAAAGGTGTCGCTGTAAACGCGAAAGCGACTCCCCTCTTTTTGAATGATATCTTCTTCCAGACAACCAAAGAACTCAAACGTTTCCGGTGAAAGCGTGAACCCGATGCCGTCTTCAACCATAAAAGCGAACTCCAGAAAGAGTCTGGCCGCAACAAATTGGGTTACATAGAGACTCGAAGACAGAGAAAGCGCCTCCTGAATCCTTTCGAGTGCTTTCTGCAGGTCGCCCTTCATCATATAGGCAAAAGCAAGGTAAGTCAGAACAATGGCCCGATAGTTGTTGGTGTTTGGCAGCAGCTGGTTCCAAACGGTAATAGCATCCTCAAAAGCACTCTCCAGGTTCTTCACCTGCAACAGACCATTACCCGTAAGGTTCTGTCCCAACATGGATTGCTTGGCGATACTCAAGTCACCAAATAAAGCGAGATCGCGAAAGAGGCAGGTCAATCCAAGATTGAATTTCGCTTTTTCATACTGCAGAACACGGTGTTTAAACATGTGCGACAGCTTCTCAAAAACCACAATGGCCTCGTCAAATTCCATCGCCAGCCCCAGTGTGCATCCATAGAGGTTCTCTTCTTGAAAACCGGGTTTGGAATCGGTATTCCTCAGACGCTTCAAGAGCTGCATGGCCTTACCAATGTCGCCGCGCTGGTAAGACAATTCAGCCAGCACGAAGCTGCTGCGCGCCACAGCTCGGGACTTTTTGCGCTTGGCCTGTTTTTCTACTGGCTTCTTTCTTCGGGAGCGACTGGTCAATGGGATACCTTTCAGATGCAGTTGGGAACGAGACATGTTCCGGAAACGATGGATTATAGTATAGGTTGGGGTTTGGGTCTAGAGAAGATGCCGCTAAAAAAGGGGTTTCACCATGAACACACCTGAATGCAGGCCGTGATTTTCCATGAAAGAACAGACTCCTTTACAACGGGAAAACGGGAAAAGTCCCAGCGCGTTTTCACTCTAAAATGAGCATGCGTATGTTAATGCGGTGACACTGTCAGAATCGTTGATGCCGAATCACGCGTTTTGGAAATGAAAGCCATCATTACCACAAGGTTGAGTAAAACATGGATCCCAAAGCAAAAAAAGCTCAAAAGAAGAGCTATCAAAATATGACTTTTAGTCAAAAAATGAACGAGGTCAGCAAGATGAGAGCTTTAGCATGGGATATGAAAGCGGCCTATTTGAGAAGCAAAAAGCCCGAATGGAGTGAAGAACGCGTTCAGCAGGAAGTGAAGAGGATTTTCCTTTATGCTTCAACATGACTTTTTTTACCTGCTTAATTGAACCTCTCAGAAAAAACGATTTTGCCCATTTTAGCACCGGATCCGTTGCCGTTGTTTTCTATGGGGAACCGCGAATTGTTACATCGAAAGCTGAGGCAATACCAGCTATTTTCTACCTGGAAGCGCTATTTTCGCACTGAGAAACAGTTCCTTACGCACCATTGGTCTCACACGCCGGCTTTTCCAATACTAAAAAAAGCAGGCTGAATGCCTGCTTTTTTCTTAAATCTTTTTAAGGACGGACTCTTAATCGTTGTTGAGCTTCGCCTGTGCTGCCGCCAGTCGCGCTATGGGTACGCGATAAGGTGAGCAGGAGACGTAATCCAATCCGGCTTTGTGGAAGAAATTGACGCTCTGGGGATCACCACCGTGTTCACCGCAAACACCCAGCTTCAGTTTCGCGTTGGTTTTGCGACCTTCTTTGACGGCGTGTTTCACCAGGAAGCCGATACCATCCTGATCGATCGAGGCGAAAGGATCCGCCGGGAAGAGTTCCTTGTCAAGGTAATGATGCAAGAAGGTGCCGCAGTCGTCTCTTGAAATACCAAATCCGCACTGAGTGAGATCGTTGGTTCCAAATGAGAAGAACTGAGCGGTTTCAGCGACCTGACCCGCTGTGATGGCGGCTCTGGGGATTTCAATCATGGTGCCCACCAGCACATCCGACAAGCCGAATTCTTTCAGGATGGGAACAATGTGTTTCTTGACTTCATCCAGTTCCTGCTTGGAACTGATCAGCGGAACCATGATTTCCGGAATGGCGTTCACGCCCTCTTCCCTGGCCTGTTTGGTGGCGCTGGCAATAGCAGTTACCTGCATCCTGATGATTTCGGGATAAGTGATGCCGAGGCGGCAGCCACGGTGTCCCAGCATGGGATTGAGTTCGTGCAATTCTTCTACACGCTTGTTCAGATCGTCGACAGAGATACCCATGGCTTCGGCCACTTCGGCAATTTGCTCTTCTGTTTGAGGCAGGAACTCGTGCAGAGGAGGATCGAGCAGGCGAATAGTTACCGGACAATCGTGCATGGCTTTGAGAATGCCGTAGAAATCTTCTTTCTGGAAGGGCAGAAGCTTGCTCAGAGCTTCTTCTCTGCCTTTTTCATCGCTGGAAAGGATCATTCTGCGAACGTGCAGGATGCGATCCTCACCGAAGAACATGTGTTCTGTGCGGCAGAGTCCGATACCCTGGGCTCCCAGTAAACGGGCTACTTTGGCATCATGAGGTGCATCGGCATTGGCGCGAACACCCAGACGCTTGGTTTTCTCAACCCAGCCCATGAGTTCGACGAAAAGATCCGCGGTGCTTTCGGGCTTGTAGTCGCCTGTTTCAATGTCACTGATAAGAGCAGACTCGTTACAGGGGATACTGCCTTTGATAATTTCACCGGTACTGCCGTCAACTGAAATGCTCTCTCCTTCTTTGATAACGGTATCGCCAAATGAAATACAGCCTTTTTCGTAGTTAACACTCATGGCGGTGCATCCTACCACACAGGGTTTGCCAATACCGCGAGCGACAACTGCCGCATGGGAAGTCATACCGCCGCGCTGGGTTAAAATACCCTCTGCAGCGTACATACCGGCGATATCTTCAGGTGACGTTTCAGCGCGAACCAGAACAACGGCATCGCCCTTCTCAACATATTCAACCGCTTTATCGGCAGTTAGCACCATTTTACCGGTAGCGGCACCGGGTCCCGCGTTCAGACCTTTGCCCATCAGGTTGCCTTTGGCAATGGAATCCGCCTTGGCGGCCCGGTCAAATTCGGGAGCCAGCAGCTGGCTGAGGCTGTCTGCTTCCAGGCGAACAATGGCCTCTTCCTGGTCGATCAGACCCTCGCGACACATGTCAACGGCAATGCGAAGTGCAGCTCCGGTTGTTCTCTTACCGGTACGTGTCTGGAGAATATAGAGTTTCTTATCTTCAAAGGTGAACTCCACATCCTGCATATCCTTGAAACTCTTCTCGAGGTTCTTTAGGGTTTCATCTAACTGGGAATAGATATCGGGTCGCTGCACGGAGAGGGCATCGTCGGACTCACCGAGCAGTGGGCCAGGCGTTCTGATACCGGCAACAACGTCTTCACCCTGTGCGTGGAAGAGATATTCGCCATAGACCTTGGGTTCACCAGTGGAGGGGTCTCTTGTGAAACAAACACCTGTACCCGAAGTGGGACCCATGTTGCCGTAGACCATGGCTTGCACGTTCACTGCCGTGCCCAAACCGTTGGGAATGCCGTTGTGTTTGCGATAAACGCGTGCGCGATCGTTGTCCCACGAGTTGAAGACCGCTTTAATGGAACCCCAGAGTTGTTCAAACGGTGATTCGGGGAATGTTTTTCCCGTTTTTTCCTTAACCAGAGCCAGATAGGATTCAACCAGATCTTCCAAACCTGCTGTTGAAATAGCGGAATCCGTTTCTACGCCTTCTTCAATTCGCTTGGCTTCGAGAATCTTTTCAAAGTCGTGGTGTTCAACACCCATGACAACGTCGGCATACATGGTGATGAATCGGCGGTAGGAATCCATGGCGAACTTGCGGTCGCCGCTGGCTTCAGCCAGACGTTCAACCGCTTCTTTATTCAGACCCAGGTTCAAGACCGTATCCATCATGCCAGGCATGGAAATGGGAGCGCCAGAGCGAACGGAAACCAGAAGAGGAAAACCGCTGCCTTCAAATTTCTTGTCTAAAACACCTTCAAGCCATTTCATTCCCTCTGTAACCTGCTCTTTGAGTTCATCCCAAAGTACCGCACCTTTTTCAAGGTACGTGTTGCAGGCATCGGTCGTAATGGTAATTCCCGGTGGAACGGGGATCCCCATTTTACACATAGCGGCCAGGCCTGCGCCTTTCCCGCCGAGTGTCGCTTTCATGTTACCTTCACCGTCGGTGAATTCCTTTGAAAACTTGTAGACGTATTTATCGGTCATATTCTCTCCTTCATTTTAATAAGTGTCGTCTCAGTGTGTATTGCGAATTACTTCACTTCGAGGCAGGTTAAATCTGCCACCAAACCCAAAGTATCTCGCATTATTTTTAGCATGGCCTTGCGGTTGAGTCTTACTTTCTCATCCTCAGCGTTGACAAAAACGCCGTCGGGCGAGAAATAGGCTTCAACCGGATCAACCAGACCGGCCATGGCATCCATGGCGTCGTTATAGGCGCAATTATCGATGGCATCCGTAATGGTCGTCTGAAGTTCTGTAAACAGGCTCCAGAGTTCTTTTTCGATGGGGTCTTCAAAGAGCGATTCGTCGAGCTCCACCAGTCTGTCTTCTTCGTCCTGAATCACATTTTTCATTCTCTTGAGGTTGCGGAAAAGCGAGATAAAGTTACCTCGATCCACTTGTGTCTTGACAGCGTCGGCTCGCGGGATCAGAAGATCTATTCGTTCCGAATCAGCCGCGAGGACGGCTTCCACCAGGTCGTAGGAATAGCCCTTTCTCTTGAGGATGTATCGCATGCGGTCGATCATAAAGGCTTCAATTTCCCGGGGTGTCTCCTCGGGAATAGAAAGTGTGCCTTCATAGGCCGAAAGAACGCAGTTCAACAGATCACTCAGTTTAAGGGGCAGGTCGCGTTCCATGAGTACCCGAATGACGCCCTGTGCCGCGCGGCGAAGAGCGTAGGGGTCTTTGGTTCCCGTCGGTTTGAGGCCCACCGCAAAACAGCCTACCAGGGTATCCATTTTATCGGCAATGGAAACAATGGACGAGCTGGTTTCCGTGGGCATATCGTCTTCCATGCTCATGGGCAGGTAGTGTTCGTAAACGCCTTTGTAAACCGTTGCACTTTTGCCTTTTTCTTCCAGCAGCAGGCCGCCGACCACACCCTGTAGTTCGGGAAACTCGAAAACCAGTTCACTGAACAAATCGGTTTTACAGTGGCGGGCCGCGTAGCGAATATCTTTCTGATCCTGCTGCAAGCCCAGGTGATCGGCCACGGAGGAAGCTATTTTTTCAATTCGCTCCGTTTTCTGGTAGTAGTCACCGATTTTCACCTGGAAGACCAGGTTCTTCAGTTTCGCGCGCATGGTTTCAAAATCTTTTTTGCGATCGGAACCCCAGAAGAAATGGGCATCCCACAGTCGGGCTTTGAGCACCCATTCGTTGCCCTTCTTGATGAGTCCCTTGTCATCCTGAACCGTTGAGGCAACAGACAGGAAGTACGGCATGAGCTGACCCGACTCATCTTCCACGCAGAACGATTTTTGATGTTCACGCAGAGAGGTGATCAGGATTTCACGCGGAATTTCAAGGAATTCCGGGTTGAACTCACCGCAAACGACGTAGGGAACTTCCACCAGTTCCGGTAATTCTCGCATCAGGCCGGGATCTTCAACGAGCTTGCCGCCCACGCGCTTTAAATGCCGATCGATCTGTTCCTTGATCATGGCGACCCGTTGTTCAGAGGAAACGATCACCGCGTTTTCTTCCTTTAATTTGAGGTAGGATTCAATGCTGTCGACTTCAAAACGGGCCTTGCCGTGGAAGCGGTGACCAAAGGTGGCGTTACCTGATTGAACACCTGCAAACTCAAAGGGAATCACCTTCCCGCCGAGAAGAGCCAGAATATTGCGCACGGGCCTGACAAACAGGGCGTCACCACTTCCCCACTTCATTTTTTTTGGGAAACTGAGCCTGGCTAAAAGGCCAGGAACCGCTTCGGCCAATATATCTTTTGTTTTCTTACCCTTGACAAAAACAGTGCCGGCCAGAATCTCACCCTTAGGCTGTGAAACCCGTTTCAGGTCTTCTTGTTTGAGAGCGGTATTCCTTTTGAGAAAACCCTGTAAAGCGCGGGTGGGGTTGCCATCTGCGTCAAAGGCGATCCTGACGGGAGGTCCCATGACGGTTTCTTCCCGGTCTTGCTGCTTCTCCTGAACATCCGCGGCGTAAATGAGCAACTGTCTGGGTGCACCGCTGGCCTGGAGATTTTCAAACTTGATATCCGCTTGCGAAAGCGTTTTTTTGATACCGTCAGCCAGTTCCCTGACGGCTTTGGCCAGCATGCGGGCCGGGACTTCTTCGATTCCTATTTCAATCAGCAATTCAGCCATGGTTCTCCCCCTTTTTGTTCTCCAGTACCTTTTCGGCAACCACGCAGCTCATTTTGCGGACACGGGCGATGTAGCCCGCGCGCTGGGTCACGCTGACGGCGCCTCGGGCATCGAGGACATTGAAAGTGTGGGAGCATTTGAGTGCGTAATCAAACGCGACTAATGGGAGATTGGCTTCCAGAAGACGGTAGGCTTCCTTTTCGTATTGGTCAAACAGCATCTGGTGAAGCTCGATATCGGCCTCTTCAAAACAGTATTTTGAGAATTCGTATTCTTCTCGCTTCCTGACCGTCCCGTAAGTGACATCGTCCGACCATTTCAGATCGAACATGTTATCGACCCCGCCCAGGAACATGCAAAGCCTTTCAATTCCGTAGGTTATTTCCACTGAAACAGGTTTGAGGTCAATGCCGCCAACCTGCTGGAAATAGGTGAACTGGGTGATTTCCATTCCATCCAGCAGAACCTGCCAGCCAACACCCCAGGCACCCAGGGTGGGAGCTTCCCAGTTGTCTTCCTCAAAGCGGATATCGTGTTCTTTGGGATCGATGCCGAACACACGCAAACTGTCAAGGTAAATATCTTGTATATCGTCCGGTGAAGGTTTCACGATCACCTGGAACTGGTAGTGTTTTTGAACCCGAAACGGGTTTTCCCCGTAACGACCGTCCGCAGGCCGCCTACTTGGTTCCACATAGGCCACTTTCCAGGGTTCGGGACCCAGAGCTTTGAGAAACGTGTGGGGATTCATGGTTCCTGCCCCGGTTTCTATGTCATATGGCTGTGAAAGGACGCATCCCCTATCAGCCCAAAAATTCATCAATGCAAGCGTTAAATCTTGAAACTTCACAGGATTTCTTTCTCCCTGAATTGGTCCATAAATAACTTCCTAGCGACCAATTTCCTATTGATAATGGAACGCCAGAGAGAGCCCGCAGCTTCGCTCAAGCAGTTCGGAACACCGTATTGTAGGGCAAAACGAACAAATTGCTCAATTGTTTGTTTGAAACACTCCTGTAAAAGCAGCCTGTCCGATTCGGAACACCCGCCATTTGTTGGCATTACCATTTGACTGTTTTTCAACTTCATTTTGCCGTCAGATGTTATTTCCACATCATGGATATTCCTGATAACGGGAAACTCACCACATAGAGCCAGTAACCAGAACTCAAAGTAAAGGTTCATGCCAGGATAGTTTTTACGAGCGGGAGACTTCTTCAAATAATCCGTTACATGATCGAGCAGCCGAAAAACGCGTTCATCCCGCTGTCCCGCGCCGTGACTGTGCTCGATCAAGAAGGCCCAATGCTGCAATAACGCTAACGACAGGTAATCACTTGAAACCTGAAACAGCTGTTTCTCCACCTGTACGCAGCTGATTCGCTTCAATTCAGACTGTTCCTTACCGCTGAATTGAGCCCCGACCTTGTTTAAAGTGACCAGAGCACTTTTCATGTTGTTCTTTCGCCCGAAACGGCCAATACATCGAATGAGACCCGTTTCCTGCCCGAAACAACTGATCAGGAGTTGATGGTCCGTATAGGGTTGCTGCCTCAAAATGAAGGCTGATTGCGATAGATGTTGATTAATGTGGTTCTCCGTAAATGAGGGTATGGTTGAAATTGCCGGTGAGACCGCAGTTGAGGCCTTTGGGCCATTTGCATTAGCCTGAATTATTGCACCACCACTTCAACGGGATTGACCGGTTTCATGTACTTCTCTGCAACGCTTCTGACCTGTTCAAAGGTAACTTCCTCGAGCGCTTTCAGCTGGTTGGAATCCGCCTGAATATCCCCTTCAAAATAGTAGGACTTACCCAGGTAAAAGCCCTGATTGATACTGGATAACCTGCGGAACATCATTCGACCGAGGTACATGTTGACGGCTTTTGTCAATTCCTTTTCATCGAATTGTTCCAGGATCTTATGATCAAAGAATGCGGGCAATTGAGTTCTGACGGTGGCCACATTCTCGGGTCGGGTTGCCATGTTGATGTAAAACAGCGCTTTGGCATGGTGAATCCGAATTCCCGCGCTCATTCTGTAGGCAAGACCCTGTTTTTCGCGAATATCAAACACAATTTCATCTTTCAATAAAAGAGAAAGGGCCGTCAGGGCAGCTCGATCCTGCGGATCGATATCCGTTACAAAGCCGTAAAAAAGCAGAGCTTGCTCACCACCCTGTTCAATGACTACCGGTTCCGATTTTTCAGGATTCCTGAGCTGCTCCTGTCGCGGTGCTTCTGAAACGGGTTCACCTTCAGGTACGCGCTTGAAATCCGCAAGACGGCTTAAAACCTCTTCTTCTGTCTGATTGGAAACAACGCTCAATACCACGTTACCCGGTTGGAAATAGCGTTTGCCAAATTCCAGTAAACCGGCATAGTCCAGCGCTTTTTCTTCTTCCGGCAGTTCCTGCTCGTAGACCCTGGATCGCCAGGTTTTGTTGAAGAGGTCGCGTTCTTTTTGGGGCGGTTTCATCATGACCATGCGATTAAAAAACGATTGAGCCTGTTCAAACTCCTCTTCAGTGGGAACAAACGACAGCATTTGCCTGTTCAGGAAGGCGATGATTTCGGCGGAAGCAGATGCCAATCCCTCCACGCGGATGTAGCCAAAATCGGGATGCAGGTAAATATCGTCCATGGGAATCCAGGGATTGTCATTCACGGTGAAAATGAGACCGTACATCTTTATTTCTTCCTGCATTTCCGATGTTTTCATTCTTTCACCGAAACAATGGTGCCATAATTTGGCCGCATCCTTACCGTATTGCCTTTCCAGAACCGATTTGTGTTTGAAAAGATAGTGCAGAGCCAGCAGGTCACTGCCCGGGATGGTCTTGACAATCACGGTGGGCTTGCCAGCCTGTTCGGCTTCATATGACTTGGAAACACGAGTGAGTTGTTCCTGCCGCGTTTGATCTTCTTTTTTGGTTGTTTCCGGGTGCTGAATGAGAGTAAAGAGGTAGTGATCTAAACGCAAATCAGTCAGGCGTTCGGCTTCTTTAAAAAAGCCCTGCCCCGAATAGGCGTTCAAAATGGAATCAATACCGTTTTCCGCAAGAGCGGCGGCATTGTAAATGCCGAACATGTGGGGTTTTTCGGTGTTCCTGAAAAAGGAAGACCGTGCTTTCACACTTTCAGCTTGAATGGTCTCCATTCCAAGCGCCCAATCCAAACCGTTCAGATGTCCTCTCAATAACTTCAACAGCGGTGCGGGTTCCACTGTTTCATCAATCACCAGGCTGGCCTGCAGGAAGCACCCCAGCGGTGACTGTCTGGTCGCAAACGATATGGATTTGAACACTTCCGGATGAGCCTTGGTTAACGCGTTTTGCAATGCCTTGGTCTGTTTTTCGATAAAGACATCAACCAGCAACAAACCCTCGCTGCTCAGATCCGGCAAGCTGAAGAAAACCTGCATAAGGGTTTCTTTGCCTTTGTAGAACCGATGAATGAAGCCCTCTCTCTTCTTTCCCACCATAGACGAAGCATGAAAACCCGTAGCCAGTAAGTCCGAATGTCCGGTTCTCACCTCTCCTGGTTCCCATACACCATAGACCTCCTTTATTTTCTTTAACATATTGCGAGCATCAAAATTACCGACAACAGAAAGAACCATGTTGTTGGGTACGTAATAGTTCTTGTAAAACGCGTAGACATCATCCCGCTTCATGGCTTTTATGGTTTCATAGGTTCCCAGAGTTGGCAGAGAAAGAGCGTGCCCCTCGTAAAGCAACTCTTTGATCAACCTCTCGGTTTGCTCTCTGGGTTGGGCCAGGCTCTTGGCAATTTCTTCCATGACAATGCCCTTCTCTTTTGCAAACTTTTCAGCGGGAAGAGTGGAATCAAATAACATAGCTGCCTGCAGTTTCATCCCCTGGTCTATGTTCTCACAGGGCGTGACCATCATGAAGTTGGTAAAAAACTCGCCGGTGTTGGCATTGTTGTAACCGCCGATCATGTCGGTTGCATCGTAGAGTTCCTTCTGAGTCATGGTGGTGGTGCCGTTAAAAAGCAGGTGTTCGAGCATGTGACTCATGCCGCTGCTGGCAAAGGTCTCATAGGCCGAGCCCACTTTCACAACCACGTTGACACCTGTCATGGGAAGTGATTTTTTCTCGATCATCAAGACCTGCAGACCGTTGTCCAGTTTGTGGATTGAAACGCCCGACGGCAGCTTTTCTGCCGCTAACAGACAGCTGGCGGCCAACATGGATAGAAGAAGAAGTGTTAGATTTTTTCTCATGACGAAACTCCTGTATTCATTGAGTTCTGATTGTAACAAAAAGAACGTTGCAGGTCGATGCGGGGTTTCAGGTCGATGTCAGTGAGCCCTGTTCCTTTCTGAATCTTTTCAGTTCCATAAAGAAACAGGGTGATTCCAGGTGTTGCAGCAGGGACGTCATGAACAAGACCGCGAGAACAAACCGGAAAAACCGCTGTTGTTGACATACAGCACGCGACGTTGACACATCGTGACAAACCAGCTAGATTGATTTGTATCGCGGTCTTCCTTTGGGCTGAAACGCAAAAAGATGGAGTGTGTCTTTAGCTGATCGTCGCGCCGTCCTCAAGTGGAAGCACCGTGCTGACGGCCAAACTTCCAACAACAGTCCGGCGCCAGGTGGTCCAGGAGTCAACAATGCCAAACATCACGATTCGATACCAACAAATAGGTGACGCCAAGCGGTTTTACGAGATCCTCAACCACCCGGATTTCGTGCTCTTTCCCGCCAAGCCTGGCAGTATTGAAGAAGAAAAACGGTATTTACGAGCGGGCAAGGAACGCAAAGAGAAGAACCTGGAACACTGCTTCACCATTCTGCTGAACGGAGAAGTTGCAGGGGCCGTTGGAGTGAAAATCGATCAGCATCGAACCTATATCGGTGAAATAGGTTACTTTGTGGATCGCAAGTACTGGGGTCAGGGTGTTGCACCCCAGGCAGTTGCTCTTCTGGAGAAGATCTGTTTTGAGACACTCGGATTGGAGCGAATTGAACTGGTAACACTAACGCAAAATAAAGGGAGCATTCGGGTTGCCGAAAAATGCGGCTATGAAAAAGAGGGCGTGCAAAGGCACAAAATCGTACATGAAGAACAATGGTGTGATGCCCTACTATTTGCAAAGGTAAATAGTTAAAAATAGCGTGTTTCCATACAGGGTCTTGGTTACACGGGAAATGAAATAATTGCTGTTTAGCTTAAGGTGGTTTTGGGGCTTTGTCAATAAGGGTGAAACCTTAGACAGCGAGAAAGGGCTTCATCAGATATCGAGGTCGTAAGGTTCATAGAGATATCGCCTTCAATCCGCATTTGCCATTTTTCAGCTTGCTCTCGCTGAAAAACAACTTATGATTTCATTCATTTTGATTATTTTTCGTCTGATTCACTCTAGGACGAGTTTTTGGGAAGGGCAACAGCTTTGGCAATCCGAATACTTTCATCTTCATGCATATCTTTAACACACTTGACTATTGTACCGGGTGCAAATTCCCAGCATTCATCGTTTGAATCATAATTGTCACACGGCAACAACCGATAAAGCATTTTGCCTAAGGGTATAGCCTGTGCAGGACGCAAAACAACGGTACCCTCATTAAGTAAATGGACATATACCGTTTCAGTATTTATACCCTTCTCCTCCAACATGTAGCACCTCCTTTGTTATGTCATCGACAACCATTGATTTTCCAGTTGTTGGATGAACATATCTAGTTGCTGGGTTCCCTTTATTTACAAAATTTACAGCACGAAATTGCTTGCCAAACGTTATTGCTTCAGTAATTTATTCCGAGGACCAACCGCGTTTTGCTAACTGGTTTGCCCATTCTGTACTCGATTTAAAAACTCCAGATTCCCAAGGTTCTGCAGCAGACTTTTCTACGCTTTAATACCAGATCATCCGTGTTTTCTGCAAGCTTTGTAAACACCGCCTTGCCCAAAGAGAACATACTTTTTGCAAAACCATATACACCGTAGAGCTCGGACGACAAGGTCATACCTTGCACCATCCCTTCGGTTGTGTTGACAGCAAACCGAGCTTCATTACCAACTAAAGTACAATTCCCTTCGCCAACCTCGCTGTTCAAAAACATGGTTTCCAGACTATCTTGAACAGCCCAGACTTGTTGTGTGGCATCACTGGTAGCCGATGGATCTATTTCAGATGTGTACCATCCCCATTAAACGCAGGTAGTAATCTTTGTTGACTGCCATGAACTGTTCATTACCATCAGCATCCGTATCATAAAACCCCCACTGTTTCTTGCCGCTTTCCTCGTCCATTCTCCAGGCCCATCTCGTTCCCGCAGGATCCCAGTCATTCACCGGATCATTAGCGCAATACGCATAAAGATTCAGCTTATGCGTTCGCAACCAATCCCAATCTCTCTGTGGATCAGGACGATTGAACTTGGCGTAGCTGGGCAGCAGGAATCGGCCTTCTATGCACACTAAGTCAGGCTGCAGCGAGACAGACGTAACTCTTTATATTCGTTTTAATTAAAATTGTGAAATGAAAACGATCGAGTTTTTCATTTTGACACAACCCCATCAAGGGCTTTTTGAGAATCAACGGTTAGGTTGACTCTATTTTATCAGAAAAAAGTTGTCTAATTGTAAGAAGATGTATGAGTGTCCGATCTTTTTTTTTGAGCCCTTAGGGCGTAGCCTGTAGGAATTGTTATGGAGCTGCCTTTTTCGAACCAGTTTTTGGGTAGGACAGCAGGATGATAGTTTAGAATCATTATTTGAAATACTGGTATGAATTGCTTCTTTACCTCCCTTTGTCCATTTTTCTGAAGTTAACAGAGGTAGTGTAACATTCTTTCTGTAAATTCATAAAAGGAGCCCAGGGAGAGGAATCAGAGGGTGAGGAGGGTGGAACCCGACGATCCCTCTGATTCCTCT
>PDWI01004544.1_pt1 | contig 18550 bp, 17 predicted proteins | sample 1430891 | NCBI WGS metagenome assembly PDWI01 (sample SAMN01162508, study PRJNA174530) | Oral metagenome, whole genome shotgun sequencing project. | biome: Marine environment; feature: Marine mammal; material: Swab sample of the gingival sulcus; isolation source: swab sample of gingival sulcus...
TGAATCTTTTGTCCATTCGCCCATTGAGTGCGGATGTTTTTTTGCATAGTTTTTAACGGCTTTGGGTGCTCTTCGGTCAGAGTTTCCTTCGCGAAGAACGGGGTTTACCGCACTTCCTTTGATTTTATCGTATCGTGCTTTTATTTCTTTTTCTTGCTCGTTTGCCGGAGCGTCGGGATAATCGGGTAATTTGTATCCTTTTTCTTGCAATTCCTTTACGGCAGCTTTCAGTTGCGGTATTGATGCACTAATGTTTGGTAATTTAATGATATTGGTTTCGGGTTCTTGTGTCATTTTGCCGAGTTCTGTCAAATCATCATTTTGACGTTGATTTTCTTCAAGAAAATCGGGAAACGTTGCTAATATTCTACCGGCAAGTGATATGTCACGCGTTTCTACTTTTATACCCGATGCTTCGGCGAAAGCCTTAACTATCGGCAAAAAGGAATAAGTAGCGAGAGCAGGAGCCTCGTCTACTTTTGTGTAAATTATTTTTGCTTTATCTTCTAACATAATAATTTGAATTTTAATTTTATACTAAATTTTGAAGCGTAAAAATATATATTATTATGAATAAACCTTAAGATATTCTATTTATTTATTGATATTTTTTTTAACGCTTAAGAGAAAGCTGTAACATATTGATAACAAGTTAGTTACAGTAGTACGTAATAATAAAAAATGTATAAGTACCGAAGTTCCAACAGACAATAAGCTCATAATAATTTCTATTGTAAATCGGGTTTGATAGTTTTTTAGTTTAAAATTTAACAAGAATACCTGCTCCCGAGGTATTATCGGTATAATTACAGAATGCTAATCAGAGGCTATCTGTTTAGTATTTCTATTACATAGTTCAGCCATTTGTATTTTGGAATATTGTGGTCTATGTAGTAATCGGGTTGAATGCCTTTGTTGTCAATAGCCATATCGGGTATTCGTTTGCTTTTTGATACACAATAAGCTAATTGAAATTGACCACAGGGCGAGGGTACAAAATACATGTTGGAAATATCCAGGATACCTGCTGTTGTTGTTCCAAATAGTTTTACTTTTTTACTTTGTTTGGCTACGAGCAAAAATTGTTCGGTTGTACTTCCGTTAAATTCATTAATTATTATACCAATATTTTGAGGATATTTATAAGTGGTGTCATACTCTGTCAGTATTACTTCGTCTTCGTATGGTGCTACAAATTTACCAATATGTTTGCTTAATTTATCATAAAGCTTTTGTGCTACAACTTTTTGGTCTTCCGAAATTTCACCATATTTACCATCTATCATATCTAAAAATCTTTTATTGTTCAATGGTGTTGATAATAATTCAATGCCTACTGTTCTAATGGGATTTGTGTACAGAATAGGTAACAGTTCACTGAAACAAACATCACTTCCACCGCCATTATTCCTTATATCAATAATCAAATTTGGGGTGTTTAATATAATTGCTTTGTTTGCTGAAATTACACTGTCTATATTCTGTTTTGCTTGCCAGCCGAAACTTGGTATTCTTAAAAGTGTAGTTGTTTTATTAAGTTGTTCAAAATAAGGCTCTTGCGTTTCTATTGTTTTGATGTATGCCGCAATATCTTTCTCCTCATTTTTGATATTAGGATACTTTCTTTTCAGTATTAAAAATCCTATTTCAATAAGATTTTTACTAATTAGTTCAGCCTTATTAAATTTCTTTGCAGAATGGTCTCTCATGTAGTAAATTACAGAGTTTTCATCAATTTCTAATTTAATTTGCCCCTCAGTCCAATAAACACCATCACCTTTTATTATAAAACCTAAATATTTATTATCGACCTTTTTTATTCCTATTTCATAAGGCTCGACGACCCAAATTCCTTCAAAATCATTTTCTTTCTTGCTGTCGAGGTATATTTTAAATTCATCTATGTTTGTATCTAATTTTTTCCAATTCTTAAATGTTTTAGATATATCCTTTTTCTTTAGGGTGTTATTTTCGTTTGGATTAACCATTAATTGAATGCCGATATGACCGGAACGAAAAAAATGTAACCATTCATAAAGCACTTGTGTACAAATAGTTATATCTTTTATATTTTTAACTTTTTGTTTGAAAATTTTGTTATGTTGTATGTAGGCTTCCATCCCTTTGTTTTCAATGGCATAGGTAAATCCTGCATCGTTTTCTTCAAAGGTCTTTTTTACCCATTGAAAATTTTTCTTACAGTTGCAATTTTGAGCATTTATAAATATTGGTAATACTAAGAAAATAGTTACAAGTAATTTTTTCATATTTTTATTTTTTTAGTTGGAAGTAAGAAGTGGGAAGTTTCATTCTACACTTTCATCTCTATTTTAGAACTTACTTTATCGTTTTTATACTCCCAAAAATAAAAATTAAAAATAAAAATATGAACAGAATGAATATTTTTTTTTATTTATCTCACGAGAGTTTATCTTCGCGCCTAATCGGCTGATAATCAAATAGTTACGCTACTTACGTTTGCATATATTCTAACTACATAAATATCAAGGTATTAAGCTCATAATTACTTACATAAGGGCTTCGCCTTTCTTAATAAAAAGGAGTGCTGATTTTAAAGATAAAATGTTATTTATACAAATTATGTAAAATGGCTTTGAAAATTCGGTAATATTCACTATGATTGTGAAAAATTCTTATCATAAATTAACATTCAACTTAATAAATTATGACAAAACAAGATTATCTGAAAAGAGAAGAACGCTACGGAGCACACAATTATCACCCTTTGCCGGTTGTACTTGCCAAAGGAAAAGGCGTACATGTATGGGATACTGACGGGAAAAAATATTTTGATTTTCTTTCCGCCTACTCTGCTGTAAATCAAGGACATTGCCATCCTAAAATATTAGAAGCAATGACACAACAAGCAAGTACTTTGGCATTAACCTCGCGTGCTTTTTACAACGATGTATTAGGCGAATTTGAAGAGCACATAACAAAACTATTCGGTTATGACAAAGTATTGCCCATGAATACAGGTGCAGAAGCAGATGAAACAGCATTGAAACTTGCTCGTAAATGGGCTTACGAAAAAAAAGGTGTACCCGAAAATGAAGCTAAAATTATTGTAGCTGAAAACAATTTTCATGGTCGCACCATAACCATTATTTCAATGTCTACCGACCCCGAAGCATACAAAGGTTTTGGACCTTACACCCCCGGCTTCGTGAAAATACCTTACAACGATACAGCTGCGCTGGAGAAAGAATTAAAAGACCCTAATGTAGCAGCTTTCTTGGTAGAACCCATACAAGGCGAAGCAGGTGTTTATGTACCGGAAGATGGTTATTTGAAAAAATCTTACGACCTTTGTAAAAAACACAATGTACTTTTCATTGCCGACGAAGTTCAAACCGGTATAGCACGCACAGGCAGAATGCTTGCTTGCGACCACGAAAATGTACGTCCTGATATTTTGATACTTGGTAAAGCCGTATCGGGCGGTATGTATCCTGTTTCGGCAGTCTTGGCTGATGATGATATTATGTTGGTTATAAAACCCGGCGAACACGGAAGTACATACGGCGGAAACCCCATTGCTGCAAAAGTTGCAATTGCTGCTTTAAATGTAGTTAAAGAAGAAAATCTGGTTGAAAATGCTGAAAGACTTGGAAAAATATTCCGCGAAGAAATGGAAAAAATACAGTCTGACATGGTAAGTTTAGTAAGAGGTAAAGGGCTTCTTAATGCTGTGGTTATTAAGCCTAAAGGCGATAAAACAGCTTGGGATGTTTGTCTTGCTTTGCGCGACAACGGAGTATTGGCTAAGCCTACTCACGGACACATCATTCGTTTTGCTCCTCCGCTTGTTATCACAGAGGACGAGCTGCGAGAAGCATGTGCTTTGATAAGAAAAACAATTGAAGAATTTTAGAATTTTTTTAATCTAATTTATGCAATTACAAAGATTTTAGATTGCATATTATAGATTTAATGAAGTATTTTTGCCCGAATAGTTTATTGAAATTCAGTATACAATTCGGGCAAATTTTATGTATTGATACTTTGTTAATTTTTTTTACTATTTATTCGTTTATATATTGGTTCTAATTCTGTTTTTATCATTATCATCACAGTCTCAAATTCAATGGCTTCTGTTATTTTAGCTTTCTTCTTAAATGCCTCCCATTGAGTAATTCTATTTTTATCTTCGTAAAAGTTTGCTCTAAAAATGCTGTGATGTTCAGAAATTTTTGTATTTCTTGTTTTGAATGTCAGTTTTATAGCATTTTCAAGTTCTTGTTTGTCAATTTCATTATTTTTCAGCATTGTGTAGATGTCATAAAAATCTTTCATTCTGCTATTTACTTCTGACAATTGTATCATTGCTTCAAATTTTTCAGCTATGGCAGAATAAATTGAATAAGCATTAATTTCCGGTTGTTCCATTTCCAAAATGACAGGATATTTTACCAAAACAGGAGCCGGATAAATTTTATCACCGAAGCCTATGTCAATTTGAATCTTTTGTTTTATAGTGTCCAAATTACAAGTAACTTTTATTCTAATTCCGTTGTAATTACCTTGTTTAATAATATCAATCGCTTCAATATTTTCATAATCAAATAAAACAGCATCGTCTTTATAATCAATTTTACAGATTTCCTTGAAAATCGTTTTTATATTTTCAGTTTCATTTTTTGTATTAGATGCAAGAAAATCTATATCCATTGTCGGGCGACTTTTATGCTCTTCAAATAAGTAAAGTAATACGCCGCCTTTTAAGCAGAATGTTGTTTTATATTTTGATTGCGATAACCTGTAAAGTAAGCGTTCCTGAAAGTACCTTATAACAATCAATTGAAAACTGATATTTTCATTTTTGGAAATCTTTAATAGTCCGGCTCTTATTGATTTTGCAGATTTTTTCATATCAACACGTCTAAATAATTTTTTAAAATTGTTTCTATTCTAAGTTGTTTTGAGTATTTAATTAATTTATCAATGTTTTTATCAGACCTTTTCAAATAATTTGTTAAAACTTCATTTAAGATGTCTTTCCCAACCTTATTTCTGAATTTTATGGCATCACATACCGACTTTTCAATATCAAAAATATTAATTTCCGAATTGTCAATTTTAAGTGTTTCAGTGCCTATTTTTATAGAACTAATATCCCAATAATATAATTTTATAGGAGGATAAACAGGCAATTTTACTTTGGATTTTTTACTAATTGCAATGTGAAATTCGTGAGGTATATAGTTTGTTAATTCATAATAATTCCATAAAGAATAAAGACATAATACCCCGTTGGGAACATAATTTTTAAGTTCTATATATTCATTTGTTTCATAGCCGCGTAGTTTATAAACTCCATGTTTTAATCGTTCCACTTTGCCTGCTTCCACAAGTTTCAACAGGTGATATTTGTTGATATTTATGCTTGATAAATCTCGCAGTCTAATAATTCCGCCTTTTTGTCTAAACAATTTTAATATTTGCTTTTCCCTATTCATTTTTGTCTTTTTATACGGATAATATTCACTAAAGCCGTAAAAATAGTTAAATTATTTAATATCATTATTGTATTATTCCCTACATTTTTTTTTATTTAAGCATTCATAAAAACTCCTATTGCGTAAATTGGACTAAATCTGAAATATTTGCGGAGGAGTACCCGAAATAATCTTGTTTTTACTTGTGTCTATAATAAATCTTACAGAGTTTGAAATTTTGCCATCCTCGGTTTTAAAGGTCGTTACGATACTTTCCGGTTTGTCGGTTTTTATACAAAAATCATATACTATTGAGCCTTGACGGTCTATTTTTTCAATTTTATGGGTACTTTGTGTACCGTTTGCGTATTGGTGGGTTATGTAGAGAGACTTGATTTCATTAGGCTGAACCTTATATCTTACTCTTACTAAAATACTCGTATTATTCGTATTGCATTGACTTTTAGAATAGTATTTTATATCTAAAACACTTGCTTTTACATCTTGGGCTTGAGCGGCATAAACGCTTGTAAATAAGAATATTATGAATATAATGATAACTTTAATTCGGGAAAATTTCATAATGTTGGTTTTGTGAAAATTCTATAAATATCTGAAAATTATTTTTTGAAAAAATTGTATATAAATATCTTCTTTTTTAAAATAAATAACTCCAATTCTTTAACTATACCGGCTTTTAATAGTTCGTTGTTTTTGCTGTAAACTCCTTATAATCAACTCTTTAACTTGGCATTTATGTGTGTCTTGTAATTCGCTAATTATCAATAAATTAAACTCTCAATTTAACAAAATATTGCTCTGCCGGACAAAGCAAAAATACAAACAAACCATTACTTAGACAAATTTTATACTGAATTATAGCGCAGTGTATCGTTATATTTCATAATTCAATGTAAAAATTTAAATTTGCAAAATATTATAAATTACTAAGTAGTTTAACGAAATTGAACTTTTAGTACGTTCATTTTTTAATACTTAAATATCATGAAATATTTTATAGCAACTCTTCTTTTAACGGTTTCAATTATAAGTCAAACACAGGCGCAAAGTAAAGAAATATCTAAAGTGAAACAATTATACGATGCAGCCAAATACGATAAATGTATAAATAAAGCAGATACATATTTGAAAAAAAATAAATCATTGAAAGAGCTTCATGTATTTAAAGCGCTGGCAAATTTTGAAAAATATAAAAATCTGAAACAATTGAAATATCTAAATGCTGCCCTACTTAGCATTAAAAAGGCTAAAAAAAATGTGGAAAAATATAAATCTTCTTACAATAAAAAATTTCTGGAAATAAAAAGTGAATGCAAAAAAACAGGTGATTCTCTATACAATGCAAAAAGACAAAATGTTTCAAAAAAATATTACAAATATTTGGCAACCATATATAAAGATACTACCGAGCAATATTTAGATTTATTTGTTTATAAAAATCATCCTAATAAAAATATTCTGAAAGATATAAAATCAAGAAAAATAAACCAAACAGACAGCAAAGGACGAAAACAAGGGCTATGGAAAAAAGCATACCCAAACGGAGTTGTAGCTTATCAGGTTACTTTTAAAGATAATATTCCGCAAGGCACAATGATAAGACGACACGAAAACGGAAATATTATGGCGGAGCTTAAATTCAGACAAAATAAAAATTATGCTTCCGCAAAATTGTTTAACGAAAGTGGTAAAATCATAGCAAAAGGTAACTACAATAACCAAACAAAAGACAGCCTTTGGATGTATTACAGAGACGAAAAAGCAGTACAATCAGAAAATTACAAAAACGGTAAACTACACGGCAAAATGAAAGCATTGTACCCAAACGGACAAGTGTATGATGAACGAAATTTTGAAAATGGTGTAGAAACAGGTACTTGGCGAAAATATTATGAAAATGGTAATGTAATGTTAGAAGCAATTGTGAAAAATGGCAAATTAGAAGGTAAATTTATACGATATTTATACAATGGTAACATAGAAGAAAAAGGACAATACCAAAACGATAAAAAAATAGGCTCGTGGGATTACTACACCGAAAACGGAAAACGACACAGCATAAAATATAAAAACGGAGAAGCTGAAAATGCCGACCAAAAAGCCATGGAACAATCATTACGATACGAAAAAGAAATACGAAACAGATTAAAAGACCCAGCAAATTTTAAAAATAATCCTCATGAATATATCAATAGATAAAATCTTAGCTTTAGTACTAATTATAAGCCTTTCGGCATGCTCGGAGAGTATTCGTGTGATGCACGTAAACAAAACTACCGAAAAGCAAGAAGCTATAATATACAACCTGCCGAAAACAGCTATGTTAATAGAAGTAGAAGTTCAAAAAACAATAAACTTCAAAGGTCCATTTGCCGAATATACAGACTTATACTTCCAAACAAATCGCACGGTACTGCGCAACGAAACCTTTTATAAATTAAAAAACGTACATATAAGCAGCTTCCCCATGCAAGATTCAGGGCAGTTCTATGCCATAATAATGCCCCCAAAAAAACAAACAAAGGCATTTATAAGCCTCAGTGAAGAGCAATATCCGGTAGGCATTCGCAGTTCGGTAGAAGCTCCCGACAAGCCATTCAATGAACTTATAAATATAGAAAATACAGAAATTCATGGTCCCGATTATGCCGATTTATCTATACATTCAGTACGCGAAACGGTTTACGACACCACCTACACAACCGTTTTCAAAGATTCGGTATTTGTAAAAGTCCCAAAAATTTACACACGTAAACAATTCAAATCACCCAAAAAACAAGCTCGCGAAATGGCTGAGCAAATTTTTAGGCTTCGCGACGACAGATTAGCTCTAATAAAAGGTGTGGTAAATTCCGATAACTTCCCGGACGGCAATGCAATAAAATTAATGATAAATGAACTGAATAAATACGAACATCAATACATGACAATGTTCACAGGACAAACCAATATAAGTACAAAAAAATATAAGTTTGTATACATACCTTCTGAAAAATCCGCAGAAAAAAATTACACTTTGTTCAAATTTTCAGAAAAATTCGGAATACTCCCCGCAAATCTTGAACAAGGTAAGGCATTTAACATACATCTACAAAAAAATAAAAACTTAAACGAACCTGAAAAATATTTAAACCTAATACAAAAATATAAAACCCAAGAAAATATAAAAAATACCTGTTTTGCTTACAGAATACCAGGGAAAGCAAAGGTTTTAATCTACTTAGATAAAGAATTATTATTAGATGAAGAAATAACAATAGCTCAGTACGGCTTAATAAATTATTTGCCTGCTGAAATATTAAACAATCCCAATACTGAAATTTTATTTAATACAGAACTGGGTGCATTGAAACGTATTTCTTCAGTTAAAAAATAAACTGTAAAAGCAAAAAGTAGCCTATACAAATCTCTAATTACCAAACAATTACACAGTTTCAAAACCTACAACAATCGACTGATTATCAGCACATTAAACTCGTAATTATTAGTTTTTAATTCGTAACTTAACAAAGTATTGTTATGAGAAACATAAAAAAATATGTAAAAATACTGATGCTGCTTATAATAGTACCATCATGTTGCCTTAAAGAGTCGGTAGAAGTAGCGAAATATGAACTATCGCCGGGCGAACAGAGCCTACTTCCTTACTCAAAAGGCGAGATAATTAAATTTATTCATTCAAACGGATATGAATTTGACATAAAAGTAACAAAAAGTAAACTCGAATGGAAACAACATTATGATTTTTGCGAATGGAATTGTTGTGGACAAGATTATTTTTCATACCAAACCAAAACGGCAACTTTAGAATCTTCTTACCCAAAATTTCGTATACAAATTTCATTAGGAGGAAGAAAATATATGGATTATTTGCCCCAAAATTTAGACATAGCGCTAAATTACGACCATTCGGTTCAATTTCCATACGACTCCTTAAATAATTTTATTTGCGACTCTGTGAGCAAAACAATTTTCTACGACTCAATTCCGCTAAACAACCAAATGTATCACAAAGTTATTATGAAAAATTTTGAGCATTACGGGTTCACTAACGACTCAACGATGTTAATTCCCCAATCTATCTATTACAACCAAAAAGGAATACTTCAAATAAAAATGTCAAATAATGAAACATATACAATTAATAATTAAATTGAGTTTTGTTTTTATCGCTATAACGCTGCTAACTCACTGCGGCGAAAAAATTAAAGGGACTTTTTACATTAGCGATGAAGCAAAAAAATACCAAATAGACACTACGATTACCAACATAAAATTTGTTGACAACAATGGAATATCTGAAACTTTCTATATGGCTACGGACAGCTGGAACTCGCCACACCACTACTTTAGCGAATGGGGAGTAGACGGAGAAGCATGGGGCGAAACTTTTATGGTGGAATATTACTCAACTGTAAATCGATTTTTTCTCTCATTTGCACTAAGAGCCGACGTTGAAACAACAAATCTTGAAGTAGTATGGAATCAAACCGAAAGATTGAATTATAATTTTGCTGAAAAAACTATTGAAAATGGAATTGAAGCCAAAGTAAAATTATATGATACATTGACTGTAAATGGAATAAAATATAAGGACATAATAGAAATTGATTACACCGACAAAATAAACGAAATTAGTAATGACACTCCCGTAAAAACTTATATTTCCGGTAACAAAGGCTTAATTAAATTTGAAAGAAAAGATAAAATAATATTAAAACGCATAGAGTAATTGCAGATAAAAAACAACTGCAAACAAAACCTTCTTAAACCCGTAATAATCTAATAATCAAATAGTTAAGTATTAAGCATTCTGTTTTAAGTTACTTATAATCAGCACAATAGTTATCAACCTAAAGTTTTTTTTATATCCCTTATTTTTGAATAAAAAATTGGAACAAAAATGAATTGCACTTATATTTGTCGCCAATTGTAAAATATATAGAAATTCATAAATAAAAGCTGAATTAGGAATTTTTAGAAACTACCGTTAAAAAAAAAATATATCTATGATTGTATTAGGCTATGTACTCATATTATTGATAACATTTTATTTGTTAGCCAAAATAGTAGAAGACTATTTTATAGGATCTTTAGACAAAATATCGACAAGACTAAAAATGTCGTCAGATGCAGCCGGTGCCACCTTGATGGCAGTGGGTTCAAGTGCGCCTGAACTATTTGTAGCCCTGTTTGCTGTTCTGCATCCGGGCGGACATCACGAAGCGCTTGGTGTAGGTAGTATAGTGGGTTCGGCATTATTCAACGTATTGGTAATAACAGGTGCGGCAGCCATTGCTCACAAGGCATTGCTGGCATGGCAATCCATAGTTCGCGATTTAGGTTTTTATGGATTGTCGGTACTATTGCTTTTATGGGTATTCAACGATGGGAAAATAGACCTGCTTGAGGTTTCAATGTTTTTGGGTTTATACACAATTTATGTATTAGTGGTAGTAAATTGGCGAAAAATGACCGATTATACAGACCCCAACGACAAAATAACCGTACACGAAGAAGAGGCACCCAAGAAACATCATATTCTTGAATTAATGCAACGTCCCATTGATTTTGTGATAAGTAAATTATTCCCACCTGAGAAATATTACTTTGCAATTTTCTTTATTTCAATTTTGCTCGTAGCCGGATTAAGCTGGGTATTGGTTGAAAGTGCCGTACAAATAGCACATATTTTAAATATTTCGGAAGCCATAATAGGAGTTACTGTTTTGGCGGCAGGGACCTCAATTCCTGATTTACTTTCATCTATAATAGTTTCAAAACAAGGTAGAGGTGGTATGTCGGTAAGTAATGCCATAGGTTCAAATATTTTTGATATACTTGTAGGATTAGGACTTCCGCTGCTTATAACCATTTTACTTTCGGGCGGCAGTGTAATTATGGAAGTACAAAATATTCTACAATCAGTTGAATTTTTATTAGCCTCGGTAGTATTAGTTTTCCTTGTTTTCTTAGCTGCACGCTGGCGAGTAGGAAAAAAATTAGGTTTCTTTTTACTATTAGTTTACACCGGATACCTTACTTGGGCTATAATTAATGTGCAATAAAAGTTACAAACTGCAACAGACTGCAATGCGTCGTAAAGCATTGTAAGTGAGATAAATACACAAAAAAACTCAACAAAAATCAAACCCCGTTTTTTCAATAAAGAACATGAAAAGGCGGGGTTCTGCTATAACTATTCTTAGCGCTCTATTGCGGCACCACAATACTGCCGGCTTTTCCTTTTCGTCGTATTTGTTCGCGTTTCCACTCAATATAGTAATTACCATAAACCGAACGAAAATTTGATGCAGGACTCGGTGCCGAAATAAGCGTTACTTTTTTCTCAGGGTTTATTAAAATATAATGCGGATAACTTACAACTCTATAGTTTTTTATAACTTCAGAATTCTCCGGCGCAAAAAGAAACTCAAATGAATACTTTGTCTTTTGAGTAAATTTTTTAAACTCTTCAAAACTTTTGCCTACATAAATCGCAAGTACTTGCAAACCGGGCAATTGTTCCTTACTCAACGCTTCAAGCAATCTTAATTCTTTTTTGCTGGTATAACTATTTTCAGATAAGAAACTCAGATATAAAAAATTACCACTGTAATAACTCAAACTATGCGACTCATCATAATTATTTTTCAAAGTAAATTCAGGTGCAGTTTGTCCCACATAAAGATATTTCAATTCCTTAACTATCCTTTTGCTAATATTTTTATGCTCCACAAACTCGCTCTGTTTCGATATAGTTTCAAAAAGGTCTATGTAAAAATTTCGTTTTATCACGCTTTTAAAAGCTATTCTGTATAAATTCATCAACAAAACATATTCGCGAAAACGGTCGTTTTGAAATTGAGATTTCTTCGACAAATTTTCATTCAAAACTTGCCAAAACCGGCTTGCTTTTTCTACTTTAGCAGCACTGCCCATATTACTTACATCTAAATAAAATCCCAGCGTCAAATTCAAAGCTTTGTTGTAGGTAGGATTATGATACAATATGGGACGATTGGTGAAATGTTTTTCAATAAATTTTTTAGAATTTGCATTATAAGCTATATGTCTCATAATCAAATACTTGTAACACTTATATTCTTCAAAAAATTTATCATTGTCTTTGTTTGGAAACATCTCATCTATACGTGTAACAGCTGAATCTACTTTCACAGGGCTTACACGTCCTCTAAAATATTTAAACACAAGCTCACTTTCCTTGAAATAAGCAATATCAAAAGCTCTAATTTTTTTTGATAAATTCAGTTTGCCATCAGCCTCAATACTGCGTAAATAATGCTGCTCGGGTCTGAAATAAGGATTTAAACTGTCCTCTTTGGTTTGTTCTGTTTTTATTGGCAAAATAATAACAAGCGTATCGCCCGGCGAAGCATAAAATATACCTTCAAAAACACCAAGCGGCATGTGATACTCCCGTGGTTTATTGCTGTAATATTTCAGTTCAAAATTGCCCAAGCTATCAACCAAACAAGAGGCAGAACGGACTCTTTCGTTTGTAATATAATCTACATTAGTCCAAATTGAAAGGCTGTCGCCTATGTAAGTTCGGGCAGTGCCTCTAATTGTTATTTGTTGCGCCGAAAGAAAAAAAGGGAGAAAAAAAAATGCCGACAACAAAATTATTTTGATATTATTTTTCATTCCCGAGGTTCTATTTTTCTTATTACATAATTTCTATCGCCTTTACTTGAATTATACAATAATTCAACATACACATTGTATTTGTTTGTTTCAAATTCTTCGAGAGTTTCTGTCGCATATCCTTGCAGCTCATTGCTGTAATAGGAAGTATCTGACACAGAACGATAAGCATCCATGTAATAAATCTTAGGTTCTAATTTCCCAAAAACAACGTTGCCCGATTGTTTGGTTGTCTTTGATGCTATGGCATTTTCATAATTTTGCCAATCCGCTTTAGTTCCGTATATGGTTACTTTACAATTACTTACAGGGTCATTCGTACCCACATACATAACAAGTATGTCTAATTCGGTTTTCCCCAGTACTGTGATAATTTTTGTTGCTTTATTGAAGCTGCCATCATAGTTGTCGGCAGTCAAGTGTATTTGATAGTTTCCGGGGGTATTATACGCATAGGTCGGATGTTCTTCTATTGAGGTTTGTCCGTCGCCAAATTCCCAGAAATATTTATCGGCATTGTTACTACAATTGCTAAAATATACAGGTTCACCAACAAAAACCGTATCTTTATTTACAAGAAAACAGGCTTGCGGTTCAGGCTGTGGTCGCCTTATCGGAGTGCAACCAAATATGGTTAAAGCTGTAATAATTGCCGGTATCGATATTTTTAAAATAGTTTTCATAATTTTAAACTTTTATAAAGTTAATTAAAATAAATAAGTCGCGTAATCGCCTAATAATCAGCATTATACAAACACTAAAAACAAGAATTTTAAACTCTTAATTTAACTCATAACTATGAATTTTTATAATTTATCAGCAGTATAAAAAACGTCTATTCACTAATTATTATTTTATAGTACCGTTCTTTAGCAACATCATTTTCATTTCTTTCATATTTAAAAAGCAATATAAGTTCGCCCGTTTTTTTGGCATTAAAAGTCCAATACTCTGTACCGCCCGAACCTACTAATTGGCTATTGTTGCTGTCTGCTTTATACTCGTGGTTGTCTAATTTCAAACATCTGTCGTTCGATTTACCCGACAGCTTCCAACGGTAGCCCGTTGACGGATTACTTGAAAACTTTAAAGTTACAACTTCGCCAACTTTAACATTGTAGGTACTATCTATTTTTTCTGCTTTCACTTGTTTTATTTGTTTTTGGGTTGTATTGCAAGAAATAATTCCTGACATAAAAATAATTGTAGCAAGAATAAAAGTAAATTTTTTCATTTTTTATAATTTTAATAGTTCGCTATTTTTCTTTATAAATATTTGATAATCAGAATATTACACAACAAACACACTACACGATTTCCTACCTGTAAACTCTTCACCTACTAATTTTTTAACTTTAAAATTTACGGTTCAATGCGTTGTTTTACAACTTCATAACACAAAACACTTGCAGCCGCCGAAACATTTAAAGATTGTATACTTCCTCTGATTGGTATTTTTATAATTTGGTCGGCATTTTGCAACACTTCTTTTGATACGCCTTTGTCCTCTGCCCCCATTACAATCGCAATCGGGGTTTTAAAATTACTTTTATAGTAATCCGTATCACTTTTTTCCGAAGCTGCGTATATTTTCAGTCCGCTGTCTTTCAAAAACTGTATATCTTTTTCCAAATTCATACTTCGGCATACGGGAATTATATGCAAAGCACCCGCCGAAGTTTTCACGGCATCGGCATTTATTTGCGCCGAACCTTTGGCAGGAATAAGTATTGCATGCACTCCCGAACATTCGGCTGTTCGTGCTATTGCGCCAAAATTACGCACATCTGTTATCTTATCTAAAACAAGTATAAAAGGCATTTCTCCTTTTTCATAAAGAAAAGGAATAATATGGTTTATTTGTTGATACTCAATTTCTGAAACAAAAGCAACTACGCCTTGATGATTTTTTTTGGTTAATCTATTTAATTTTTCAAAAGGTACAAACTGATAGGGAACTTTTAATTTTCGTAGCCTAATCAACAGTTCATTTTGAAGTTCGCTGTTTTTATTTTTACGAACGTATATTTTTTCAAAGTTTTTTCCGCTTTCAACGGCTTCTAATACAGCTCTTATGCCGAAAATAATATTTTTTTTGCCCACTTTACAGAAATAAGTTATAAAATTCCAATAGCTTGGCTATAATCTTTCAAATAGCAGCTAAGAGGTTTACCGCAAATGTATTAAATATTTACTTTTTTCTAACAATAAATTTCAGATTTTTGATTAACAACCCAATATCTGGGATTAATAGTTCATCATTGCTTTATAAGTGTATAGTGAAAGAACTTACAATCTTATTTAAGTACATTCTGTAACTATGTGATTGTAAATATATTAAACAAACACTGTCTAAAAATTGAGAAGTTTAAAAAAAATCGGAAATAGTAGGGTATTTTTAGGAGAGTATTGAGGTTTTTGCAACCTCAATACTCTTTTTCGTAAATTTTTTGTGATTTTAAAATTGAAAAAAGTCCCAAATTTTAGATTTAAACCCGAATTTTTAAAAATGTTTTTGTAAAATCATTTTATAATAATAGTTTCGTATATGATTTTAATTTTTTTTGAAAAAACATAATTATTAAGAAGAAAAACAGAGAGCGAAAACTCCCAACTTCCCTCTTCCAACTTCCAACTAAAAAATAAACAAATGAAGCCCACATGACTAAAAGTTTTTAGACACACAACAAAGTGATTATCTGGAAGAAAGCCGGAGAACAAAACTCCCAACTTCCCTCTTCCAACTTCCAACTAAAAAATAAACAAATGAAAAAAATACTATTACTCGGAGCAGGTTTATCAGCATCTACTTTGATAGAATATTTACTGGAACAAGCTGAAATTAACAACTGGAAACTACGAATAGGCGATAAAAATATAGAATCGGCGAAAAATAAAATCAACGGACATAAACACGGAGAATTTACAGAATTTGATATAAACAATCTGCAACAAACCGAAAATGAAATCCAAAATGCCGATATAGTTATTTCGTTATTACCGGCAAGTCTACACATAAAAGCCGCCAAAGTATGTTTAAAATACGGCAAAAACTTAGCTACCGCTTCATACGTTTCTGAAGAATTAAAAGCATTAGCACCTGAGGTAAAAAAGAAAGGACTGCTGTTTTTAAATGAAATAGGAGTAGACCCCGGCATAGACCACATGTCTGCCATGAAAATAATTGACCGAATAAAAGAAGCCGGAGGCAACATAACTTCCTTTAAATCATACTGTGGCGGACTTGTAGCACCTCAATATGATAACACCCCGTGGAACTACAAATTTACATGGAATCCGCGCAATGTAGTAGTAGCCGGACAAGGCAGTCCCGCAAGATTTTTGGAAAATAACTCTTTAAAAATAGTACCTTATCAACGTTTATTCAAAGCAACCTTTCGTACAACAATAAAGGGCTACGGAGAATTTGAAGGCTATCCTAACAGAGACTCTTTAAAGTACCGTCCCATATATAAATTGAACAACACCCCTACCCTTTTGCGAGGCACATTGCGTCGTCCCGGATATTCAAGAGCATGGGACAGTCTTGTGCAACTGGGCATGACCGACGATAATTTTAAAATAGCCGACTCAAACAAAATGACATATCGCGAATTTACGGAATGCTTCTTACCCAAAATCAACGGAATAAATACCGAAGAAAAAACAGCAAACTTTTTAGGCTACACCTCCGACGACGATAGAATGTATAAATTACGCTGGTTGGGACTTTTTGACGATATTCCGATAAACATAAAAAATGGAAGTCCGGCTCAAATTCTTCAAGAAATTTTATTACGAAAATGGACACTATCGCCTGAGGATAAAGACATGTTGGCAATGCAACATATATTTGAATACGAACTCAACGGACAAAGAAAAGAGTTACAATCATCAATGGTAATTACGGGTAAAGACACCACCCATACCGCAATGTCGATGACGGTAGGTTTGCCGTTGGGAATTGCCGTAAAAATGGTTCTTACCGATGTGATAAAATGCACGGGGGTTGTAATTCCAATTGTGCCTGAAATATACAATCCGGTATTGAAAGAACTTGAAAATTACGATATTTCATTCATAGAAAAAGAACGAAGCATTTAATCGCATAAAACACTATATGTAAACAAGTTACAAAACAACAAACAATACAGTTTTTAAGATAATGGTAAGTTATATAAAGAAATTTTTGTGCTAATGAAACACAGATTTTCCAACCCAAAAATTTTTATTTATACAGGATTTTTTTTCTTGTATTTGGGCGTACTTACCCAAAACCTTTCCGATGCTCATTTTGTAGGCAAAATACTTATTTTTCTGGGCATAGGCTTAAAAGTATTTTTTTTAAGTTTAAAAATAAAATATTCTGCTTACAAATCGGGTATCGAATTGATATTTCTTTTTTTAGGTTTGACATTATTTTTGTCAGGTCTGTACCTCGCCGAAAAAATAGGCATAAGTAATAAGCTCTTTTTAATAATACCCGGCATTTCACTAAAAGCGTTGTTTATTATAATTTTGGTAAAAAAAATAAAAGGAAGCAAAACAGATAAATCTATCAGTCGCCCAAACAAATAACGGTAGTTTACTAAAGGTTAATCAGAAATTAATTTGTAAAAAGGAAAGTTAGTTATATAAAAATAAGAAATTTGTTACCATATTTTATCTTGAATTTTAATATATGAATTTTATTGCTATTGCACACCTAAGCTTTGTTTGAAATTTGAAACAGTTATCAAGCCGGTATAATGTACAGCTCAATTCACTTATACTAATACCTCTTTTTATAGTCCCTAACTTTCCCGTTTTTTTTAATCAGAAACAGATTACAATAATCTACAACTCTTGTAAACAATTGATAATCAGCAACTTAGGACAGCAAAACACTCTTCCGTAACCACTTGACTATCAATACATTAACTCCGTATTTGATGAAATATTAAGATTAAATATCTTTCTCAAAATTAAATTTATCCATTTCCATTTGTAGAATATCTATCTTATTCTCAAGGTCTTCTACTAATTTATCTCTTTCAACATTTGAAAGCTCACTTTTGTATTCATAAACTTCGGCATTGTAGCCATCGCCCTGCATTTTACCTTCTTTTATCGTAATTTTTTTCAAAAAGGCTGCCAATGATTTCAGTTCAGATAATCGGTAAACCAAATCAATTTTTTCTAAATTAGCCGCTGCAATTTTTGTCTTAATTTCTACAATTTTATCAATATTTTCATTCAAATCCGCCAATAATTTTTCTATGTCATAAACAGGCGGATTACCTGCTATATAACTATTGTGATTTGGGTGGTGATGTAAAAAGTATGCTGTTGTAAAATGTTGTATATTAATATTTTAACTAACTTTTTTAGAATTGTTTATTCTGAAATTTACTTATTTCATA
>PDWI01004546.1_pt1 | contig 18545 bp, 13 predicted proteins | sample 1430891 | NCBI WGS metagenome assembly PDWI01 (sample SAMN01162508, study PRJNA174530) | Oral metagenome, whole genome shotgun sequencing project. | biome: Marine environment; feature: Marine mammal; material: Swab sample of the gingival sulcus; isolation source: swab sample of gingival sulcus...
AATTGCAATTTAGCGATGGGCGATTGTACTGGTTATAGCTATTGTGTTATGATATGAATAGCTTGTATCGTACAGTCGCTTTTTAGCGTTTAAAAATAACACAGAGGAAAAACTATGCAAATAAACTGGTTTCCCGGTCATATGAAAAAAACACATGACCTGATCAAACAGAATTTAAAGTTGGTCGACTGCGCTATAGAACTGGTCGATGCCCGTATACCACAGTCTAGCAAAAACCCAATATTTGACACGCTATTGGGCGACAAGCCGCGCGTTATGGCGTTCAATAAAAGCGATTTAGCCGATGCCGAAAATTTGGCGAGCTGGCTGAATTATTACAAGAAAAATGCTATGCAGGCGGTGCCGATTAATGCAATAAATGGGCGCGGAATCAACCAGTTATTACAGGCGGTGCACCAGGCAGGCAGCGCGCGCAGTGCAAAGTTGGCAAAACAAAAGCGCAAGCAAGGCGTCTTGCGCATTATGATTATTGGCATTCCAAATGTTGGCAAATCGACTTTAATTAATCAGCTGGTCGGCAAAAAAGTGGCCAAAACCGGCAATAAGCCGGGCGTCACCAAGGGCAAGCAGTGGATTCGCTTAAAAGACGACCTCGAACTATTTGATACCCCCGGTATACTGTGGCCGAAAATTGAAGACGAACAGACTGGCTTAAATTTGGCTTACACTGGGTCGATAAAAGACGAAATACTGCCAATTGAAGATATTGCGCTCTATTTTATACGCGATGTTTACCCAATGTATAGCGCGCTGTTTGACGCGCGTTACAAAATAAGCGATATGACGACTTGTCAGCCGCTCGAAATAATGGAAGCAATTGCCGAAAAGCGCGGCTGTATCTTGCCGGGCAAGCAAATTGACTATCATCGCGTCGCCAATTTAGTGCTCGATGAATTTAGAAAGGGTATAATAGGGTCGATTTCGCTTGAAAGTCCAAAGTAAACAGCGCTGCGTTATGCGCAGGTATCTTGAACGAGCAAAAGATGATTATAATTGACATTGACAATGCCGTGCTGTATACTGAAAATGCAACACGATAGATTTTTATAAGTGAATAAACCTTTTCAATACGGGGGAAGCAGGGTGAAAGTCCCACACAGAGCCGCTACAGTGATAGTCTGATTACCTGTTTGAAAAGAGCTGCTGTACCAAACTTTTCGAGACTAAGGGGGTGGTGCGTTCTTTGTAGTGTATTGCAGACCTTAGTCTGTAATTTTTTATTTTTCGGCTCTTTTTCACAAAATTATCACAAAATTATTAAGGAGATTTACGATGAAAAGATTAAGTGTAGTTGCATTAGTTTTACTATTGGCCTTTAATTTATTGGCATGTACACCACAATCAGAAGCACCAGCTGAAACGCCGGCTGAAACAACCGTGGCTCAAACAGAGGCTGCTACAACCGAAGCTGCGTCATCGTCGGCGCCTGCCAAAGCCGATGCCGGCAACCAAAATAATTATCCTTTAGAAATTCGAAACTATAATTCGCAACAGCAGTATCTTTATGAAACATTTGAAAAAGCACCAGAACGCGTTGTCGTTAAGAATAGGGAAACTCTAGAAATTCTCTTAGAACTCGGCTTGGGTGACAAGGTGGTTTTGACAGAAAAAGTTGATCCTGAGAAAATTTTGCCAAAGTACCGCGAAGAATATAAAAAATTAAAGACGGTTGATGATATTTACACTGCAAAAGAGCAAATGCTGGCCGCTGAGCCCGACTTGGTAATTGGCTGGTACAGCGCCTTTATGAAAGAAGATAGGGGAACAACCGAATTTTGGCACGAACGCGGTGTCAATACATTTATTCAGCGCAATACAGGTGGCGAACTAACTAGACAAATGGACAATGTCTACTACGATATATTAGACCTTGGTAAAATCTTTAATTGCCGCGATAAAGCCGAGGCACTGGTGCTAAAAATGCAGGGCGACGTGCACGATATTACTGAAAAAATTGTGGCAGTCAACAAGGCCAAATTTGACACCTACGACTCTAAGCCGGGCTTGGCTGTAATTGAAGTAGCCGATGGCGAATATCGCCTCTATGGCCAAAAGGCGCTAGCACACGACATGATGGTCGCCTTGGGCATTAAAGACGTCACCAGTGGTTATGGCTATGGTTACAATGATGAACACCTTATTCAAAGAGACCCCGATGTGTTGTTGGTCGTCTTCTTTAGCTCGCAAAGCGAACAAGAAGTCATCGATAAAATTTACAATAATCCGGCGCTGGCCAACTTAAAAGCGGTTAAAAATAAACGCGTACACGGCATTATCTTAGATGAAATGTACGGTGGCGGCATGCGCACAATTGAAGGTTATAGAACCATGGCAAAAGCGGTTTACCCGGAAATATTTGAATAGTGGTCACAGTGCTTTTCTTCATATTGTGGAGAAAAGCACTTTTATAATTTAAAGGACATTGTTATGCTAGAAGAAAAAGCGCTCAGCTTAAAAGAAGAAGAAATATTAAAGCGAGAAAGACTCGCTTTTAAGGCGAATGTTAAAGCAGAACTGCTAAAGAGCAATTGGAAAATTCGCATATTGATCTTAGTTTTAATTGTATTGTTGATAATATCAGCAGTTATTTCAATTAGTCTAGGCGCAATTGAAATTCAATATGGTGACATTGTCAAAATCGTTGCACTGCACGGTTTTGGCATTGAAATGGGCAATGCGAAAGAACTCAGTTCTACCTTTACCTACGATATTGTTTGGAACATCAGAATGCCGCGTATTTTGGCCGCTATTTGCGTTGGCGCAGCACTGGCAGCGGCTGGTGTGGTCATGCAGGCGGTTGTCAAAAACCCCTTGGCCGACCCCTATATTTTGGGTATTTCGTCGGGGGCGTCATTGGGCGCAACACTTGCCGTATTATTTGGCTTTGGCCTTATGTTCGGCAATCAATCAATTGGTGCGATGGCGTTTTTTGGCGCTCTGGGCAGCGCCACAATGGTCTATTTAATTTCCAGCTTGGGTGGTCGCATGACGTCGATTAAGCTGATTTTGTCTGGTATGGCGATAAGCGCACTTTGTTCGGCTTTTTCGTCGTTTATTGTCTACATGGCGGACGATGCCGAAGGCATGCGCACAATTGCCTTTTGGCTGATGGGCTCATTGGCCGGCGCGAAGTGGTTTGACGTGTTTTTAATTTCGATTGTTGTGTTCCCAGTGTTGCTGTTCTTTTTATTGCAATTTCGTCATTTAAATATGCTTTTATTAGGCGATGTAACTGCAAAAGAATTGGGTACTGAATTAAATGTTTATCGAAAAATATACTTGGTAGCGGTGGCGCTAATCGTTGGTCTATCAGTCTATGTCAGCGGCATGATTGGCTTTGTCGGGCTGATAATTCCGCATATTGTGCGCATGGTTGTCGGTACAGATCATAAAAAACTGTTTCCAGTTGCAGTATTAACTGGGGCAATATTCTTGTTGTGGGCCGATGTGTTTGCCCGTAGCGTATTTGAGGGCAGGGAACTGCCAATTGGCATCGTGACGTCTATGATTGGCGCACCTGTATTTATCTACTTAATGGTTAAAAGGGCATATGGCTTTGGAAAATCAAGTATCTAGGAGGCACAATGAAAATCACTGCAAAGCAAATTGAATTGACGCTGGGTAAAAATAATATTCTGAAGGGCCTCGACCTAGCGGTTGGCGATAAGCAATTTGTTGGCGTTTTGGGCCCCAATGGCAGCGGTAAAACCACATTTTTGAAGACAATTCACAATATTTATTCTAATTATAGTGGTTCTGTTTTCTATGCCGATGAAGATATAAAAAAATTGACGACTAAACAAATTGCCAAAAAGGTTTCAGTTGTTGGTCAACACAACTATTATGATTTTGATTTTACAGTCATGGACATTGTATTAATGGGTCGGTCGCCACATAAAAGTGCAATTGAACCCGATAACGAGAAAGATTATGACATTGCAATTGAAGTGCTTGAACAAGTTGAAATGCTGCCCTTTGCCAGACGTTATTTTTCGACGCTTTCCGGCGGTGAACAGCAGCGCGTTGTACTGGCGCGCGCATTAGCCCAGCAGGCTGAGGCCATTATTTTAGATGAACCGACAAACCACCTAGACATCAAGCACCAAATTCAATTTTTGGAAATTGTCAAATCGTTAAATGTCGAAGTGATTGGCGCCTTTCACAATTTGGGCATAGCGGCGATGTATTGCGATAAATTGTACTTGCTTAAAGCCGGTAAAATATTTGCCTATGGTAGCCCTGTTGAGGTGTTGACAGAAGATAATATCAGACAAGTATATGGCGTTAAGGCCTCTGTTAATCGTGACCAATGGGGCAATTTAGCGATTGCCTATAAGACAAATGGCTCTATTTAAATTTACTATATCATTTGACAACGTCGTCATTATGTGTTATCATAGCGTAGTCAAATCAAGTAGGGTTCGCCCTCACCTTGTAGATATGGTCTGCGGGTTAATCACGAAACAATTCCTTTGTGTTTAATCGAGCTTGCCATACGCTCGTTTTTTTGTTGTTAAGCAGGAGGTGCTACTATTAACAAACGGTTCGATCGAAGATTACCAGAAAAGAAAGATAATACTGAAATCAATGAAATGATACGCGACAAAGAAGTGCGTCTTATTGGTGCAGACGGCAATCAAGTAGGCATTATTTCCAGTGCAGAGGCCCTTGCAATTGCGCAAGAGAACAAATTAGATCTCGTTAAGATTGCGCCGCAGGCCAAGCCGCCCGTCTGTAAGATTATGGACTATGGTAAGCACAGATATGAGCAGCAGAAAAAAGAAAAAGAATCGCGCAAAAAGCAAAAGACAATTTCAATAAAAGAGGTGAGGTTGTCGCTAAAAATTGAAAAGCACGATTTGGAAACTAAGGCCAAACACGCTCGTAAATTTTTACAGGCCGGTGATAAAGTTAAAATTAGCCTGCGCCTGCGCGGTCGCGAAATGGCAAACGCAGCTTATGCCAATGAAGTTATAGAAAAATTTGTTGAGGTCGTTGGGGATGATTACGCCAAGTTCGACACAAAGCCCAAATTAGAGGGCAGAAGCGTTAATGCAATTATTGTTCCCAACAACGGATAAGGAGAGGTTACTATGCCAAAGATGAAAACACACCGCGGTGCCGCAAAACGCGTCAAAAAAACCGGCAGTGGCAAACTAAAGCGTTCACACGCCTACACCAGCCATATTTTAACAAAGATGTCTCGCAAGAGAAAGCGCAACTTACGCAAGGGTGGCTTAATTTCTGAGGGCGATATGAAGCGCGTCAGAAACTTAGTGCCGTATTTATAGTCAGGAGGGGTCAATATGCCAAGAGTTAAAGGTGCGGTTAACGCAAAGAAAAAACATAAAAGAGTTTTAAAATTGGCCAAGGGCTATTACGGTGCAAAGTCTAAGATCTTCCGTGCGGCTAATCCGCAGGTACATCGCGCATTGCGCTCAGCCTTCATTGGTCGTAAACTTAAAAAGCGTAACTATCGCAAAATGTGGATTGCACGTATCAATGCAGCAGTTCGCCCGCATGGTTTGTCTTATTCAAAATTCATGCACGGCCTTAAGTTAGCTGATGTCAATATGAACCGCAAAATGTTGTCAGAAGTTGCTATTCACGATGCAGACGGCTTCGCTAAATTAGTAGAAACAGCAAAGCAAAAATTACCGCAGTAAGTATAAAATACAACAGATTAAAAAAAGAGCGCCGCAAGGCGCTCTTAGCATATGTATGGTATGTATTAGCTTGTGTCATCTCGACCGACGTGGAGAGATCACGTTCTTGAAACCCGAGATTTCTCGACGATGCTCGAAATGACAAGGTTGGCGAGATTTCTTGACGATGCTCGAAATGCAAGCTGACGTTAGCTTTTAATAAGAAAAACTCAACACACCAGTTTTAACCGGTTCATCTGCCATGCCAAAATTGATAAAGCTAAATTCGACATCGACATTTTTAATTTTAGAGGCATTGCTCTTGTCAAACTCTTCCATCGATAGCAGTACATCGGCAATTAAATACTTACCATCGTCAAGATCTCTTCTAAAAAATGGGTACAAATTATTGCCGTCGATCGCGATACTATCACAGGTAATTGTATAAAAATTACCGCTGGTATTTTCCATAAAGAAGATAATGTTTGTGCCAATTGCAGTTTCTTCAGCGTACTTTGCAACAATTCTAACGCCATCTTTGTTGTAAATTTCTTTACCGTCATCTACTTTTTGTCTTTTAATGCTGTCAAACTGTTTGGTTTTAAGCTTAATGTAGTCCGTTTCAAAAATTGTTTCAAAGCTATTGTCATCGGCAACGTTGAAGACGATGTCAATATCTGCAATATCTGTTATGCCGGCATTTATCATTCTTTCAGGCAAAACAAATAGTTCTTGTTCATCTTTAGCGCCACTTGCCAATTCAGTAATTATTAAGTCCTGTGAAACCATGTAGTCGTTGACTGCTAATTTGGGGTACGAAACGACAATGCTTTTGTCAGAATTGTTTTCGACTAAAACTTTTAAGGTCATGCCAAAATATTCATCTTCGTACAAGTCTAAGGCGGTTATTTTAACGTCGTTTTGATCAACTAAAACCGTTTCGTCAATTAAAGCGCCTTTGTTGTCCGCTTTATCTTTTTTGTCTTGTTTGTCTTGGCTGTCAGTTTTTTGAGTGCTTGTTTGCGCTGCCTCGGTAGTGTCTTGTCTTTGTTCTTGTTCTTTGGCGTTGTCATTGCTGCCGCAGGCTGTCGCCAAGATAAGTGTTGCGATCAGCAGCGTTGCCATAATTACCTTATTAATTCTTTTCATTTAAAACCTCCCTAATCTTGATATTACTGTAACAAAATATAAAATGATAAACAAGTAACGCAAGTCACTGATTGCCGTAACGCAGGTCATTTATTTAGTGACGCAAGTCACTTTTTACTACTAGGTATCAATAATTTTGGTTTGAAACTTTGCGCTGAAATGTTATACTATATTTAAACCAGATTATTGACGCATGCCTGTGAGTAATTTGGGCTACAATACATATAAGAGGTGAAATTTGTTCTTTATTGATTTTATCGAAAAATGGAAACTGCGCCCGGCGCAGGTGTTCGCGTTGGGCTTTGCCGTTATTATCTTGATCGGTGCAATTTTGCTCAATTTACCAATTGTCACTGTCGCCGGCAAGTCGATTGGCTTTATCAATGCACTTTTTACGGCAACCTCTGCCGTTTGTGTAACGGGTCTCGTCGTCGTCGATACCGGCACCTACTGGAATACATTTGGGCAGGTTATTATTCTAACACTTATTCAAATAGGCGGTTTGGGCTTTATGACAATGGCGTCGTTAATCTTTTTAATTATCGGCCGGCGCATTTCTTTACAAGGGCGACTAATGATGCAAGAATCGCTCAATTCTTTTAATATTGCCGGTGTTGTGCGCCTTACTAAGCACGTTGTCATGTTAACATTCACAATTGAGGCAATCGGTGCCGCACTGCTGTCGATTCGCTTTATTCCGATGTACGGCGTCAGCCGCGGTATTTACCTGAGTATCTTTCACGCCATTTCGGCATTTTGTAATGCCGGTTTCGATATTATGGGTAATTTTACCAGTTTAACTGGTTTTGTCAGCGACCCGTTGGTTAACTTTACAATTATCGGCCTGATTATAACGGGGGGGATTGGCTTTGCCATTATACTTGATTTACTTAATTTTAGGTCTCATAAGCGCTGGCAATTAAATACCAAAATTGTTTTGGCAACAACCGCGATTTTACTTGTAATAGGCTTTGTTTTGACCTTGTTAATCGAGTGGACAAATCCGGCAACACTTGGCAATTTGTCATTAAAAGGCAAGTTGCTCGGCGCGCTATTTAATTCAGTTACGCCGCGTACTGCCGGCTTTAATACATTGCCAACCGACATGCTGCGCCCCAGCACATTGGTAATTGTAATGTCGTTAATGTTTATTGGCGGTTCGCCGGCATCGACAGCCGGCGGTATTAAAACGACGACTGTTGCATTGGTATTTTTACATATCTACTGTATAACAAAGGGTAAAAAAGACACCGAGGTTTTTAATAGACGCATCTCACGCGAGGCGCTAGACCGCGCCTTGGCAGTATTGGGCATTGGCATTGGCATTATCGTCAGCATATTGATATTACTCAATATAACCGAACAAGGCGCCAACTTTATTGAAATTGCCTTTGAGGCATTTTCAGCATTTGGCACGGTTGGGCTGTCAATTGGGTTGACCGGAAAGTTAACGACATTAGGCAAAATCATCATCGCCTTTGCCATGTTCTTTGGGCGCTTGGGTGGCTTGACGATCGTCTTTGCACTCGCTAAAAGACAACACGATTATTCTAGGCAATTAAGATATCCAGAAGGAAAGGTAACAGTGGGGTAATATGAAAAAACAATTTGTAATTTTAGGCGCTGGACGCTTCGGCTCAAGTGTGGCAATTAAGTTAATGGATTTTGGTCAAGAGGTCATGGTTGTCGACAGCAATGAAGACACCATTCAAAATTTGGCTGACAAAGTAACCTACGCGGTGCAAGCCGATGTCACTGATGAAAATGCCATTCGATCGCTCGGCATTAGAAACTTTGACACTGCCGTCGTGACGATTGGCAGCAATATTCAGGCTTCAATTTTGGCAACACTCATGGTTAAAGAGCTCGGCATCAAGACAATTGTCGCCAAGGCACAAACTGAAATGCATGCCAAGGTGCTCTATAAAATTGGTGCTGACCGCGTTGTATTCCCCGAGCGTGAAATGGGTATTCGCGTCGCTAAAAACCTGACATCATCTAATGTCATGGACTTTATTGAACTGGCGCCAGAATATAGTATCGTTGAAATTGCACCACTGTCAGAATGGATCGGCAAATCGATTATTGAACTCGATTTAAGGGGCAAGCACGGCTTTAATGTAATGGCGATCAGAAAGGGGCCAGACATTAATATTTCGGTAATGCCAACCAATGTCATTGAATCGGGTGATGTTTTAATTGTTATCGGCCACAATGAGGACCTTAAAAAGGTGGAAGCGACCTAATGTTTATCAGTAGTGCTCAAAATGCCAAATTTAGATGGTTAAAGTCATTAAAATTAAAAAAGTATCGCTTGCGCGAAGCCGCGGTTATCATTGAAGGGCGGCGTGCCATTGAGCAAGTTATTTCGCTGGGCTATGATATTGCCTATCTCGTCTTAGCAGAGACAATTGAATGGCAGTTGTCGGCGCGTTATCAAACGCTTTACCTGACACAGGCGTTGTTTGATCAGTTAAGCGACACAGTGCACTCGCAAGGTGTGTTGGCTGTTGTTCGCTTAAATGATGCTGACAGGGCGCTTGATTATAGTCAGCCGATCGTCGTTTTAAATGCCATTCAAGACCCTGGCAACATGGGTACTATTTTGCGTACCTGCGAAGCCTTTGACTATCGCAATATCATTGCTACTAAGGGCTCTGTTGACGTCTATAGCGCCAAGGTATTGCGTGCGTCTTTAGGTGCCGTTTTTGCGCTTTCAATTGTTCAAAATCAAAAATCGGCAGATACTATAGCGCAGTTAAAAGATAAGGGCATTGCCATATTGGCAACGACGTTAGAAGGCAGTGTGCCACTGAGACAAGTTAGCGATCATCGCCCTTATGCGATTGTCTTTGGCAACGAGGGCAGTGGCGTTGAAGAAATATGGTTAGAACATGCAACGCAACGCATTAGAATTAACACAAAGGGCGCCATGCAGTCGCTTAATGTAGCGGCCAGTGCGGCAATTGTGTTGTACCAATTAGCGGAAAATTAAAATAAAAGGCTGTACAGTAATACTTAGCATAGGTGCAGATAAACTATACGCGTGCTACATTTTGACTGACTTTTTTTGTCATCTAGAACAGCGGGGTGAAACCCTTTAATTACATCTATAAACTGTTACGAACAGCTATTCTGTAACAGTAATTATAACAATTAATAACCAAAATAATTAAAGGAGGTATTCATGAAAGATTTAAAACAAAAATCATTTGCAACTAAGGCAATTCATGGTGGTCATCAAAAAAATCAGTTTGGTGCATTGGCAACGCCAATTTATCAGACATCGACATTTGTTTTTGATTCGGCTGAACAGGGTGGTAAGCGCTTTGCTTTAGAAGAAGACGGCTATATTTACACGCGCCTTGGCAACCCGACGAATACCCAAATTGAAGAAAAACTTGCGTTGTTAGAAGGCGCTGAAGCTGCTGTATCTGCTGCTTCCGGCATTGGCGCCATCACTTCGGCAATTTGGCCAATTGTCAGCCAAGGTGACCACATTGTTGCAGCTAAAACGCTGTATGGTTGTACCTTTGCTTTTTTAGAGCACGGGCTTACCCGCTTTGGCATTGAAGTTGATTATGTCGATACGCGCGACCCTAAAAATGTCGAGGCTGCATTAAAGCCGAATACAAAAATTGTCTACTTAGAGACACCGGCCAACCCCAATATGTATATAACCGATATCAAGACAATTGCTGAAATTGCGCACAAAATTGAAGGCTGCCGCGTGATAGTTGACAACACCTACTGCACACCTTTTATTCAAAGACCACTTTCCTTAGGTGCCGATATTGTTGTGCATTCGGCTACAAAATATCTAAACGGTCACGGCGATGTCATCGCTGGTTTTGTGGTTGGCGACAAGGCCTATATCGACGATGTGCGATTAGTTGGTGTCAAAGACTTAACTGGTGCTAGCCTGAGCCCGTTTGATGCCTTTTTGATTAATCGAGGCTTGAAGACATTAGAAATACGCATGAAGCAACACTGTGCAAATGCTCAATTGGTTGCTGAATTTTTAGAAGGGCACGCCAAGGTGGAAAGCGTAACCTATCCGGGGTTGAAATCATTCCCGCAATACGAACTGGCGCAGAGTCAAATGTCACTACCAGGTGCAATGATTGTATTTGAAGTGGTCGGCGGTGCTGAGGCCGGTAAAAAGCTAATGAACAGTGTCGAACTGTGTGCCCTAGCCGTCAGTTTAGGTGATTGTGAAACGTTAATTCAACACCCGGCCAGTATGACACATTCGCCTTATACGCCAGAAGAACAGTTGGAATCGGGCATTACACCAGGTATGGTTCGTCTATCAGTTGGTTTGGAAAATGCACAAGATATTATCGATGATTTAGCGCAGGCATTGGCCAAATTATAGGCTATTCGCTCAATGCTTAAATTGTCGGTGCACAACTTAAATTATAAAAAAAACAATCGCCTGTAACCAAACGGTTATAGGCGATTGTTACAATTACGTTACTTTTTTGATACAAAAATTTTTTTTTGCTTGAAATTCTTTTGAAAAATTGATATGATGGCGAGGTATCATGCACTTTTAGTGTCTATTTGTACATTTTGACTGTACTTTTCTAAATTTTTGTAACAGATTTATCCCAGATTATTCATAGCGGTGCGTAAAAAGCGCAATAAGATTTGAGAATAGGTGTGTTATAGAATTTAAGTTGTACCGAACGAGCGTACGACGGATTTTTCAGAATGCAGATATTCCAAATGTTGCGGCGTTTTTTGTGCGCTGCTGTGAATATTCTGTATTTTAAAGCTAAATGTCCAATAGCGTAGATTAAATTTAGCTTATTGTCACAGTTTAAAAAGTATATTTATTTTACACTAACTGGTGTGTTTTTGCATAACTCAAGAGGAGGGAAGATGTAATGAAACGATTTGTGAAACAATTTACGGCGGTGTTGGTCGTCGTAATGCTAATTACCAATATGGCTGGCTTTAGCGGCTTGGCTTTTGGTGCTGGCAATGAGACAACGAACTTAAATTCTGTTTTGGACAAGATCGATATCGTTGCCCAAAAAGATTCATCTGGCAATTATATTGTCAGACCAGATGTACCATTTGAATTAACTTTTCACTTTAAAGAAACGAGTACTAAGCAATTTGCAAACGCAGAAGAAATGGTATATCAACTTCCAGCAGGGCTTGATGTTGGTAACATCAGCAATAAGTTTGACATGTCAGTAACCAGTGGTGGCCAAACTTATAATTTGCAAAACGATTTTAGAGTAGAAAATGGCAAACTTTACGTTAAGTTTGATCAAACTAATACAAATGCTTTTAATGCTTTAAAAGCACTTGCTAACGCCCAGTTTAGAATTAAGATTCAAGGTAGTCTTGACGAAACGGTTACAGTGGTTAAATTTAGCGATACTGTAACAAAGACATTTTCACACAATACCGAGCGCAAGCTTGCTATTGTCAAAAATGCCACTTATAATAAGGCAAAAAATAGAATTGACTATGTAGTTACAGTGACGACAACTGGTGCAAATAAAAATGTCGTCATTAGCGACGAAATCTTAGGTACGGCACTTACATTAAACAATGATGTAGTGCTCACTTCTAATAAATCTGATCATGATTTATCTGGCGTGATGCCCACTTACAGTGGCAATAACTTTTCATTAACGATTCCAACTGCTGCTCACGAAGAGGTATTCACGGTTAAGTATAGTGCAGCGGTTAATTATGATAAATTAAACTACTATGGCACGGCTGAAGAAACAAAAAATAGAGCATCGGCAATCAGCGATAATGCCCCCAAGGTAACTGCTGAAAAATCTTTAGTTAATTTGATAAAATTTAAAGTTTTAAGCAAGAGAGTTGTTCCAGAATCTACCGATTTAACGACGAATCCAAGTACACTCACTTGGGAAGTCAAAGCAAATGACGCCAATAAAAAAGAGATGGGTGGCAAGGTCATCAAAGACCGCATTCACCGTTCTGTGCGTCATAGAATGAATTATGATGGCGTAACCGGCATCAAAGTAATTGTTAAAAATGAAGCTGGTATAACTGTTGACACCAGAAATCTCACATGGGGCAGTGGCGGCTTAGAAAAAGCACTTGACAAAAATGGCAAACAAATTGGTTGGAACTATACTACGCCGAACAGCGATGGCAAATACAGTTATGTGATCACTACTGAAACCAAGGCTAAAATGGATGATATAATTGGCCCTATTTACTTCAAAAACACGGTATCAATGGGAAAATATGCCGCTGATGCCACTAAGACATACCACGGTGACATTAAGATTGGCGCCGCTAAAGAAGCAACTCAAGTATCACAAGATAAAATTGAGTGGAAGGTTACTTTGTCAGTACCTAAAGAGGGTCTCGACGGTCAAACTTATTTCTATGACAAGCTACCTTTATACGGTCAATATCGCGATACTTTAGATGGCGATGTCGACAGTGCTGTTTCAGTAAGTGGGTTATTGCCCGGTGAAACGGCTGAACCTATTTATAAAGCCAATGAAGGTGTTATCAGAACTTTCTTTAAAAAGTCGGATGGCAAAAATGGTTTAGACGCCAGTGCTGCAGACAGACAAATTGTCATAATGTTCAAAACAAAAGTCAACCAGCAGTGGCTAGATGAGTTTGTTGGCAATTACGGTGAGATCACAGGTAATTATCATTTAGATACCGCCAATAAGGCAATTCATAAGAATTCTGGTAATTTCTTTGTAAACAGAAAAGCATCAGGTGGCACAGATAATATTTCAAAATATGTAACTGCCAAAGCGCTACCTAGAAAACAGAGCTTTGTTAAAAAGTTTTTAGGTACGCGCAGCGCCAGCGATGCTTCTAAATACCCAGTATTTGATTATGAATTGACAATAACAAATCCAAAAGACGAACAAGTTATTATTAACGATCAATTCAACACAGAATTTTTTGAACTGTACACAGGAAACGCTAATGATGTTGTAGTCAAAGGCGGTACTACCACTTCCTCAAATGTTCAAACAGCTGCGTTGGCAGACGGTCTGAAAATGACGATTAATTTACCTAAAAATAATGGTAAGTTATACGACACTTACACTGTTCGCTATTCGTTAGTAGTAAAAGACAATAAATTGGCAGATTTAAATGCTGAAGCGTTGTTAGACAACGATTACAAGGTAAACAATACCGCTGAGTGGGGCGCACTAAGTGCGACAGCGGCTGCGCCTTATTATCCGTATGTTGATAAAAAGTTAGCAGTTACGCCGAGCAATGGCAATCAATTTACGGCAACTTATAAAATTGTCGTCAACAAGTACAATCAAATCTTGGGTGCAAATTTACTTTCAGTAAAAGATAATTTATCTGATAAGTTGAGAGCAGTATTAGATTCTGCCAAAGTTGTCGATGAAAACAACAATGCGGTAGCTTTTTCACTTGGTTACGATGAAGCCATTAACCAGCTGGCGTTTAATGATTTACCTAATGACAAAAAACTGATTATTACATATCAGGCAAAAGTATTGGGCAGTGGTGAAGTCACTTATACCAACACCGCTGAATTAAATGGTTTTTCAAAGAAAGTAACACATCAAATAGTCATTACTGGCAGTGGTGCAGGCGGCGGTGTCAATCCAAGTATCACCTTAGTAAAACGAGATCAAGATAACACAGCTAAAAAACTACCTGGCGCAAAGTTCCAGTTATTAAAGGACAATGCCCCTGTTACAGACAAAAACGGCAACCCCGTTTACTTTATCACAGATGCTAACGGCGAAGCCTTAGTTGAAGGTAATCAAACAAATTTAGGTTGGGTACTTACAGAAGGTGCTAATTATAGCCTTAAAGAAGTTATAGCCCCCAATGGTTATCAATTAAAAAGCGACCCGGTACCATTTAAACTTGTGCAGCAGCCAAGTGGCAATTCGGAATATGGCTTAATCAACGGCAAATTAGATGTTACCAACAAGCGAGAAACAGTATCTGTTACGGCGACTAAAACATGGGTTAATGGTCCAAAAACTGACCATATTCTAGCTAATTCCAATTTGATTTTATCTCGTAGAGTTGGTAATGGCCCATTTGAAGTTGTCAATGAAGTTGCGCTAGTGAGCGGCAATGTGCATGGCCCATTTACATATGTTTGGTCTGATTTACTGAAAAAGAACGAAGCCGGCGAATTATATGAGTACAGCGTTGAAGAGGCCGCTGTTGTCAATAATCAAATAGCTTTGTTAAATGGTCATGTCTATGACGTTACCAAAAATGGCTTTGATATCACCAATACCTATGTGCCAGCGACAGATGCCAAGGCAACGGCTTCAAAAATTTGGTTAAATGGTCCGACAGCAGATCATACAGAAGTTACCATTAACCTGTATCGCGAGGCACCGCAAACGGCAAGAGAACTGGTTGTCGTTGACCCAGCTGATTTAACTGTAACTGAAGATGTCAAAGGTACATTTAACTATGCTTGGAAAAACCTCGAAAAGACCAACGAATACGGTGAAGAATACGTATTTACGGTAGAAGAAGCCGGTGTTGTAAACAATGAAATAGCCTTGCCAAATGGCAATGTTTATGCGGTTTCACAACAGGGCAATGTCATTACAAACAGTTTTGTCGTCTCACAAGATGCCAAAGTAACGGCTGAAAAGCGCTGGGTTAATGGCCCTGATTCAGACCATACAGCTGTAACATTAAATCTGTATAGACAAGCACCTAGTACACCAAAAGAAGTGGTCAATAAGGCATATACCAGTTTTGAAAGCGTCTCTGGCGTATTCAAGTACAAGTGGGAAGGCCTTGATAAGACAAATTCAGCTGGTGAACAGTATACCTTTACGGTAGAAGAAGCTGGCGCCACTGCAGGTAAAGTGGTGGTAAACGGAAGAACCTATACGGTTACACAAGTAGGCAATGTGATTACGAACACATTACCAGTCTATCATTTAGGCGACTTTGTTTGGGATGACCTCAATAAAGATGGCAAGCAAGATGCGGGTGAACCTGGTGTTGAAGGTGTTAAAGTAACATTGACGACATCAAATGGTGCAATTGAACTCGACACAACGCATACAGACGCCGACGGAAAGTATCTATTTAAAGATTTACCAGATGGCGACTATAAAGTTAAATTTAGTGAATTGCCAACCGGCTACCAAAAGACGACGAGCGATGCGGGTAGCGATGATACGGTAGATTCAGATGGCTTAGTCGCAACTGGCACCATCAATGGTGCAGATAATTTAACACTTGACCTCGGCATTTACAAAAAGCCGATCGTTGAACCGGTTTACAATCTTGGTAACTACGTTTGGTACGACAAGAATAATAACGGTTTGCAAGATGCCGATGAAATAGGCGTAAAAGGCGTTAAGGTTAAGGTAACCAGTACGTCGGGTGGCGCTATTACGACGGGTGGTGCGTTATCACTTGAAACAGTTACAAACGATGACGGCTACTACTTGTTTGAAGATCTGGTCAATGGTGAATACAAAGTAGAATTTGGTGTCGACGATACTTTACCTGTCGGCTACAAACCAACTGACAGCAACGCGGGCAGCGATGATACAATCGATTCAGATGGTCTTACAGCAATTGGCAGAATTAATAATGCCGACAACTTGACATTAGACCTCGGTATTGTTAAAAAACCTGACATAGTAAAACTTTACAACTTGGGTGATGTTGTCTGGTACGACAAAAACGGCAACGGCATTCAAGATGCAGGCGAGGCAGGTGTAGAAGGCGTCGAGGTAGCACTGTACGACAGCAACGGCAGTAAGCTTGCCGATGTAAAGACAGATAGCAACGGTTTATACGTATTTACAGACCTACCGAACGGTAATTATACTGTCGTGTTTGACAGATTACCGGCCGGTTACATACCGACAAAAACTAATGTAGGCAATGATCATACAGTAGATTCAGATGGCTTAACACCTAATGTAACCATTAACAATGCTGACAATATGACAATTGACTTAGGTATTGTCAAAGCAGCAGTTCTGCCAGCTAATAATTACAAATTGGGCAACTATGTCTGGTACGATAAAAATGAAAATGGCATCCAAGATGCAGGCGAAACAGGCGTGTCAGGTGTAGTAGTTACTTTGACAAAACCTGATGGTACCGTGCTGCAAACGACAACAACTGATGCCAATGGTTTGTATCAATTTACAAATTTAGCAAATGGCGACTACCGAGTAATCTTTACAAACTTACCGTCTAAATACAAAGCGACAAGAAGTAATAGAGGCGGTGATGATGCTAAAGATTCTGATGGCTCAGTCGTTGATGTAACAATTGCCAACGCCGATGATATGACCATTGATTTGGGTATCTACAAGAGAAGTAGCGGTGGCGGTTCATCAACTGGTGGCGGCGGTGGTACTACCACACCAACGACTAAACCAACGACAACGCCAAAGGTAACACCGGTAGAAACAACCAATCCGACGCAAGGGCCGGCGACAAATCCGACAACCGAGCCGACAACCGAGCCGACGACAGTGCCGACGACAACAGAACCGTCCTTTGTCGCAGGCAATACACCAGACCCGAACAGTCCGGATAGCCCCGATGTCATCGTCGTACTCGACAACAATGGTACGCCACTCGGTACTTATCATAAAAAGTCAGATCCAAATGGTGGTTTTATCTATGTTGATGACAACGGTGTTCCGCTAGGTACAACTAAGATCGTCAAGACAGGTAATAACTTCCCAGAACTGATCTTAATTATGATTGCAGTCTTGGCTTTAGTTGGTGCATTTGTTCTGAGAAAGGCAATTAAGAAAACATCATACGAAAACTAAATACATAAAGAGAGAAACTGCCAGTAGCAATTGGCAGTTTCTTTTTTTAAAAAAATATACTTACTAATATGCTAAAGGCGCCGTGCTTTTTCGCCGATACTACACTGTAGAATATTTTTAGCGGCAATAGATTGTTGGCAATCGATGATAGATTTTTTCTTATCTATTTGTCGATGAAACAGTAAAAGGAGCGTTTATGAAAAATAAGAGAAAAGTGGCTTTTTTATTGGTATTCACTATGCTATTGGTATTAACGCCGTACAAGAGTTTTGCGCATATAGCTATTTATATTGGTGATCTGGTATGGTATGACAGCAATGGCAACGGCATTCAAGATCCAGGCGAACCGGGCATTGACGGCGTTACTGTCACTGTAAAAGATTTAACAACAGATATTACTGAGTCTACGACTACGGCAAATGGCGGCAAATATGAGCTCAGTACATTTTTGGGAGAGGCAGAGATAACATTTTCAAACATTCCAGAAGGCTATGCGCCCACACTAACAAACGTCGGCGCTGACGATTCAGTTGATTCAGATGGCTTGACGTTTAATTATGAGTTTACTGATAAGTATGGCGACAATACAATTGACTTGGGCCTTGTTAAAAAGACTTATAAACTGGGTGACTACGTCTGGTACGATAACGATAAAGACGGCGTGCAAGATGCGACGGAAAGCGGTGTCGATGGCGTTAAAGTCGTACTTAAAGACAGCTCAGATGCTGAAATTGGCAACACGACAACTGATGCCAGCGGTAACTATCAGTTTAGTGGTCTCGAAAATGGCGACTATACGGTGGTATTCAGCAATTTACCGGCCGGTTACCAGGCCACCGAAAGCGACCAAGGGGGCAACGACGCGAAAGATTCTGACGGTTTAACGGCAAGTGCCACAATTGCCGATGGCGACAATATGTCAGTTGACCTTGGC
>PDWI01004549.1_pt1 | contig 18538 bp, 11 predicted proteins | sample 1430891 | NCBI WGS metagenome assembly PDWI01 (sample SAMN01162508, study PRJNA174530) | Oral metagenome, whole genome shotgun sequencing project. | biome: Marine environment; feature: Marine mammal; material: Swab sample of the gingival sulcus; isolation source: swab sample of gingival sulcus...
CTGGTAAAAATTTCTTTGCTGGCTGTACAGTAGTGCAGATGCTACAGAAATTTCTCCCAGTTGCCTAGTCGTAGCAATTTTGATTTTAATTCACTATAAGTTATTTACCATGATTAAACAACAAATTCAACACAATCGCCATCAAAGTCGCCGTACCAATGCCACCTAAATCAAAGCTACCAATATGCAAGGCAAAATTACCTGCCCCCATAATAATAGTTGCCGAAGCAATAATCAGATTGCTATTTTTACTAAAATCAATCTTATTATCAATCCAAATTTTCGCCCCTGCTACGGTAATCAAACCAAACACCACAATAGACGCACCTCCCAATAGAGCAGAAGGAATGCTTTGAATAATCATACCAAACTTAGGCGATAACCCAAGTAACACAGCCACAATACCTGCTAACACAAAAATCGTCGTACTATAAACCTTAGTAACTGCCATGACACCAATATTCTCAGCATAAGTGGTAACCCCAGTACCGCCAACGCTTGCTGACAAAGTCGTTGCTATACCATCAGCAAAAAATGCACGACCCATATAAGGAGTCACTCTTGCTGTAGTCATCCCCTCAACCGCTTTAAAATGTCCCAAATTCTCTGCTACTAGAATAAAAGCAACCGGAGCAATCATAATAATGGCATTCATATCAAAAGTAGGTGAGGAAAAGTTAGGTAATCCAACCCAGCTTGCACCAGCCACGCCACTAAAATCAATCGGTGTACCAAGACCCATCACATTGGTCAAAACAAAATACAACAGATAAGAGAGAATCAGCCCTACAAGCAATAGCAAGCGTCTAAGCATACCACGGGTAAATACTGCGACCCCACCAATAATTAACACAGTAATGGTCGCCATCCACGCATCAAACTGATTGGCAGATACGCCTTTGATGGTAATCGGCGCAAGATTTAGACCAATAATCATCACAATCGCCCCAGTTACTACAGGAGGCATCAACTTCTCAATCCATCCCGTACCTGTCTTCATAACCAGCAAACCGACCGCAGAATAAATTAAACCACAGGCCATTACTCCACCTAGAGCAACTTCAAGGTTGGGGTTAGCACCACCACTACCAACCTGATACGCTGTGACTCCAGCAATCGGAGCAATAAAGGCAAAACTCGATCCCAAATAACTGGGCATACGACCGCCTGTCATTAAGAAAAACAAGATGGTACAAATACCCGACATTAAGATGGCTAAGTTTGGATCAAAGCCCATTAACAAAGGGGCTAACACCGTAGCCCCAAACATTGCAAATGTGTGCTGAATACCCAGTAAAATACTCTTACCAGCAGGCAGGTATTCATTAATATGTACTGGCTCTACCGTTTCTTCAGCGTCCGTTGTACCGTCTAACTCACCTTGATAGGCTCGCCATTTCGGAAACCACTTGCCACCATTGACAAAGTCTTCATGAAACTGTCGATTTGCCTCAATATTAACATCATCTGATTGTGCTGACATACACCCTCCTATTTATGAACAAAAATAACAAAAAATTACGCTATTATAAAGTATAATAGGCGATAAACCTACTCTATTTTTTATACCATAGGACTTACTATGACGACAGCAACAAAAGGTTCACTTTTTATTATATCGGCTTCATCAGGTACCGGTAAAACATCACTCGTCAAAGCACTACTTGAAAATATTGACCAACTTGCGGTTAGTATCTCACACACCACGCGTCAGCCACGCCCAGCTGAAGAGAACGGTGTACATTACCACTTTACTAATATTGATGACTTTAAAGCAGGTATTGATCAAGGTGATTTTTTAGAGCATGCCGAAGTGTTTGGTAACTACTATGGCACCGCAAAGTCTAGTGTAAAAACGCTATTAGATCAGGGTATAGACGTCATCTTAGAAATTGATTGGCAAGGAGCTTTACAAATTAAGGAAATGTACCAAACAGGACAATTGGGCGAGTTAACAGATGAACTGAACATGATATTTATTTTACCGCCTAACCGTGAGACTTTGCGTGAGCGTTTATCTACACGTGGACAAGATAGCAGTGAAGTTATCGAAAAACGCCTTGCGGGCGCTGTTAGTGAAATTCAACAATACCATCATTTTGATTATCTAATAATTAACGATGACTTTGCAGAGGCATTGTCTGAATTAACGGCTATTATTATTAGTAAACGGCAAAAATTAGCAAAACAGCAGATGAGGTATAAAGAATTGATTGACGGGTTATTGGGGTAGTTGCCTGACCTTGACAAAGTCTGCTAATAGAGTAAGAATATCTGTAATTTTTTGATTAAAAACAGATATGGATGGCAATGATGAACAATTTACTTATCAAAGTGATTGGCAAGGCAGGTGTATTAGAAACGGTTTCATTAAAACAGGGAGTAAATACAGCCATTAAGGCGATAGATAATATTAACTTTCTTATTATTGATAAACAAACTGGCACTTCACCCAAACAATTAGAGATGTTACGTAAAGGTAACGACCTCTATGTCAAGCTAGCAGATAATGAATTACTTATCATTGATTATTACCAAGTCGAAAATAGCAACATTATTGGTCTGGTTGATGGTGCTTATCATCCATATAACTATAATGTTGCCAATCAAATAAATCCAATTGACAGTTTGATTAGTGAACAAGGAACGATACAACAATTAGGTGCTGAGGCTCATAATGTTGCTTGGTGGGAAACAGCCTCTTCTACAACAGCAACGACTACAACCGCTGGTGTAGCAGGAGCTTCAGTTGGTATGAACTCACTCGCGGTATTGGGAGCGATTGGTGCTGGTGCCGCTTTAGTAGGTGCGGCGGCGGGTGGCTCTAGTAACTCTGATTCTAATGATAAACCATCGCCAACCCCAAAACCAAACAACTCACCAACCGACATCACCCTAAGCAATGATGACGTTACCGAAAATGCAGACGGTGCAGTGATTGGTAAACTAACAACTACTGACCAAGACAAAAACGACAATCACACTTACACTGTAAGCGACAACCGTTTTGAAGTCGTCAATGGCGAATTAAAACTGAAACAAGGTCAAAGCCTAGATTACGAAAAGGAGCAAAGCGTTAAAGTAACTGTCACTACCAATGATGGTAAAGCCGATTTTAGCAAAGAATTTACCATTAATATTACTGATGATGTAACGGATAATGTTAAACCAAATAATCCACCAACCGACATTACTCTTGATAAAAATACCGTTGCTGAAAATGCCGAAGGCGCTATCATCGGCAAACTAACAACCACCGATGTTGACCCAACTGACAAGCATACTTACACAGTCAATGACCATCGCTTTGAAATCAACAGCAAAGGTGAACTTAAACTTAAAGCAGGGCAACGCCTAGATTTTGAAGACGCATCAAGCATCAGCATAGAAGTCACTACCAATGACGGCAAGGCAACTTACAGCAAAACATTTACCATTAACGTTACTGATGTTAATGAAAACAACCCACCAACCGACATTATCCTAAGCAACAATAAAGTTACTGAAAATGATGCAGGAGCCATCATTGGTAAACTAACAACCACCGATGCTGACTCAACGGACAGTCATACTTATATAGTCAATGACCCTCGCTTTGAAATTAACAGCGAAGGCGAACTCAAACTTAAAGCAGGACAAAGCCTAGACTACGAAATAGAAAAAACCATAAATATTAAAGTCACTAGCAATGATGGGGAAGCCAGCTTTAGCAAAGACTTTGTCATTAACGTCAGCGATGATCTAAGCGACAACATCATTCCAGACACAAAAAAGCCCATCATTACATCTGGTCAAACATTCGACTATCAAGAAAACCAAGAAGCCGGTTACACCATTGGTAAAGTTAAGGCAACCGACAATAAAGGCATTACCAATTTCACTATCATAGCCGGCAACGACGACGGCTATTTTGTCATAGACAAGCAAGGCAACATCAGCCTAACAGCAATTGGCAAAAACGCACTAGCCAACGACTTTGAACAAACCCCTAACGAATTTAACCTAAGCGTACAAGCCAGTGACAAAGCAGGCAACAGCAGTACCGAAAGTGTTAAACTAAAAGTTACCGACGATGCAAGTGATAACAATCACGCTCCAACTGCCATTGCCCTAAGCAACACCAGCGTTACCGAAAATGTTGAAGGCGCCATCATCGGTAAACTAACAACCATCGATGCTGATGCAACTGACAGTCATACTTATACAGTTAATGATCCTCGTTTTGAAATTAACGATAAAGGCGAGTTAAAACTTAAAGCAGGACAAAGCCTAGACTATGAAAAAGAGAAATCTGTTACTGTTAAAGTAACTACTGATGATGGACATGGTGGTAAATACAGTGAAAACGTGACTATTAATGTTACCGATATTAATGAAAACCATAAACCAACCGATATTAGCCTAAGCAAAGATACCGTTGCTGAAAATGATGCAGGGGCAACTATCGGTAAACTTAACACTACCGACCAAGACATATCTGATACTCATACATATACAGTTAATGACCCTCGTTTTGAAGTAAACAGTAAAGGCGAACTTAAACTTAAAGCAGGACAAAGCCTTGACTATGAAAAAGAGAAATCTGTTACTGTTAAAGTAACTACTGATGATGGACATGGTGGTAAATATAGTGAAAACGTGACTATTAACGTCACTGATGTTGATGAGGAAGCCCCATCTATTAACGCTCAAACATTTAGTTATAAAGAAAACCAAAGCACTGACTACCAAATCGGCAAAGTCACTGCCACAGATAACAAAGGCATTACAGAATACCAAATCACTGCCGGTAATGATGATGGCTACTTTGCTATTGATAGTAAAACCGGCAGAATCAGCCTAACTGCTAAAGGTGCTAGTACCACGGTTAAGTCTAACGACTTTGAAACAACTCCGAATAGCTTTGATTTAACCATTAACGTCAAAGATGAAGCTGGTAACAACAGTAGTGGCGTAGTCACTATTAAGGTGGAAGATGATATAAGTGACAACACTCCAGTCGAAGCACCGACCATAGATGACATAACCAGTGACAACCGAATTAACGTTACAGAGGCTAATGATCAGGTTACGATTTCTGGTACGGCAACTGCTGGAAAAGTTGTGGAGATTCATGTTGGAAATAAAACCTTTGAAACAACCGCAGATAGTAGTGGTAAATATGCGACCAACATTGATGGAAAATATTTAAAAGAGGACAGTGATTATCAAGTTATTGCTAACATAAAAGATAGCATGAAAGAAGCCGGCAGAAGTTATCAAGTAGATGACTATGTGGCTGCAAATATTGATATTACCAATATGGAACATCAGGGGATATTTGATTTTAATAATGGTGAAAATACAGTTCGTGTGGCAGGTAATATTAACATTGATCCAAACTCATTATTGGCTAAAGGGTTAAATGAGTATAGAGTAAAATCTATTGAGATAACCATCAATGGAGAAACTTATCATGCAGGCATTCACGATAAAACTTTTTTTGTCGACGTGGACGTAGATGACATGATTCAAGCAAATAAACTGAATTATAAGTTAAATATTGACCATGAGGTATTGGACTTACAGGATGGTAGTCGTTTTGGACAAGATTGGTTTATTGAAGTGAAAGATACGGCTGGTATGGAGTTAGAAAATGATGTGACTGTGAGCTTCAACAGTCCACTGGTAAATGGAGTGACGGCTGGTACAGCAAATATCGATAGTAACTCATTAGACGAACAATCTGTACAAACCATTAGTGGTACAGTTAGTGGTTCTGCTAAAGTTGGTGATGAAGTGGTTGTAACTATTGGAGATAAAGATTATAAAACTAAAGTTCAAGTCGGTGATAAATTTAGTGTTGATGTAAAAACCATTGATTTGCAGGGTAGTGGACTAGATAAAGTTACAGCAACATTACACGCAACAGATAATGTGGGTAACAGTGTCACAGTGAGTGATGTGGACAATATTACGACTGGGGCAAAGGTTTCTGGTGAGCAAGTTAGTTGGACAAATAAACTGGCTTATGATGATTTACCTGAGCATATTAAGGTTCTTGAAAGTGAAGATTTTATTTACAATGGTTATGCGCCAGATTATTTACAGAATATTAAATATGGTGCTAAAGACGGCGTGCAAACAATAAAATATTATATTGCCAATAGTACCGATCCTCACACTCATCCTATTTACCTTGATTCTGATAGTAAAAATAGCGAACTGGAATTTGATAAAGATCGTCAAGACTTTACTGAGAACAATAAGATAGCCTTGCGTGATGCGGTTGCAAAAATAGAATCATATATAGGGATTAATTTTGAAGAGACTAACAATCAAAGCGAAGCTGATTTCTCCTATTTTATGGGAAATGTAAATGGAGGAAGGGATGTTATCAATGTAGATCCGGATAAGCCGGTATCTTTTACGACAGGCTATGCTTATCATGGCGGTAATGTGCACATATCACACCAAGTCTATGGTGACTATACTGGGACTCTACAAGGTTCGCTTGATCATCCAGATGGCTTTCATACTATTGTTCATGAAACTTTGCACAGCCTAGGAGCAACGCATTCATTCCCAGAGTATGTGGGTAAGCCAGCTCTGGATATAGACGGTTTGGATAGTATTGGACTAAGTGTCATGTCTTATGACAGAAATGGTCACGATGACTTTATAGATCAGCTAGATTTACGAATTTTTGATTTGGCATTTTTGCATTATCGTTTTGGCGTTAATCCAAATGCTCGTGCTGGTAATGATACCTATGGCTTCAAAAACTTTAATACTGCTAGTCCGGATGGTGATATTTATGTGTGGGATGGTGCCGGTGTCGATACTTTTGATGCCTCTAATGAAAGTAAGGGCGTTTATGTTGATTTAACCCCTGGGGCGATGAGTTATCGGGGTGATCCAGCCGTAGTAGCTGCCGCTAATAATGGCACAGTTGATAACTTTAAATTTGCCGCAAAGGGACTGATTGCTGATAAAGAGGAACATAATTATTTCTCAGAAATCAATCCCACTGACCGAGTCGTGGTTGGAAAAGCAAAGGGTGACGATTATACGCTTTTAGATGGCGTTGAAAAAACTTATGACTTTACCGATGATCAAATCTTGATTGGTTATGGCACACAAATTGAGAATGTAACGGGCTCTGCCTATCAAGACACTTTAAAAGGTAATGAAGCTGATAACGTGATGTATGGTGGCGCAGGTAATGATACTATCACTGGCGGTAAGGGTAATGATTACTTAGATGGTGGTTTAGGTAGTGATATCTTAAATGGTGGTACAGGTGATGATGTTTACATTATTGATAATATAGGTGATAAGATTAGTGAAACTGACGGTAACGATACTATTATTACCACGCTAGATACCTATAATTTAAATGATGGTATTGAAAATATCACGCTTATTGGTAATGTTGCCACTAGTGTTACCGGTAATGACTTAAACAATCTTATTATTGGTAACAACAATGATAACGTTATCTCTGGTGGTGCGGGTAATGATACATTAAAAGGTCAAGCAGGCTCTGATACACTAACAGGTGGGGATGGTAAAGATCTCTTTATCTTTGATAGCAAACTTGATGGCAGTATCGACACCATCGCTGACCTATCTTTAGGCGATGTTATCCAACTAGATGATGATATCTTTACCTCGCTAAAAGGTAAGTCAGGTAGTGACATCATGGACTATATCGACTATGACAAGTCAAGTGGTGCATTATCCTATGATAGTGATGCGGGTGGTAGTGCGACAGCCGTGCAGTTTGCTATTTTAAGCAATCATGTCGATATTAATGAAAATTACTTTGCTGTTATCTAAAAGCGTGTTCTAAGAAGTAGTTGTTTAAGGGGAGTAGTGGGTTGTTACCCCTAGTCATGGCTGATATTATTTGCTATACTTAAAAGTTCAACACTTTGATTATGTAAAAATTAATAGGTACCCTAACTATGGCACGAATTACCATTGAAGATTGTTTAAAAAATGTTGACAATCGTTTTGAATTGATTTTAGTAGCGAGTAAGCGAGCTCGTCAATTGGCAAAGGGCGTGGTTGAGCCGACTGTGGAAACAGATAATGACAAGCCTACTGTATTGGCATTAAGAGAGATTGCTGAAGGGAATGTGACTGCTGATATATTAGACCAAAGTGACCACCATGAGTTTATGACCAATCGCTTAGATTTGGCTCTATCCTCTGGTCATGGTTTTTAATGGTGTAGTGCCATGATATCAGCATCCAGCGAGCCCACTACTTCTGCCAATCATACCACTTCTGCGAACCAGATAGATGATGTTCGCCATAATTTGGCTAAGACTAAAAATACCGTCGATATAGGTGTGGTGTTTAGTCATCCATTGGTTGAAGAGGCGTTTCAGTCACTTAAGATAGCGATTAGTTATTTAAGTGCTGTAGAGCAGATGGAAGTGACAGAGGCTTGTCGCTTTGCTGATATCGCTCATATTAAAGATAAACGCAAGTCGGGTGAGCCTTATATTACCCATCCCATTGCAGTTGCTGAGATAATAGCAGGCTTTCGTTTAGATAGAGACACGGTTATTGCGGCTATTCTACATGATACAGTAGAGGATACCCATGTCACCCTTGAACAAATCACCACTAAATATGGTGCAAAAGTTGCTCAGTTGGTTGATGGTGTTACTAAGCTAAAGTCTTCTCAGCACAATAAGCAACAAAATAAAGCTGCCACTTTTCATAAGATTTTATTATCGACCCTTGATGATCCTAGAGTTTTAATTATTAAGTTGTCTGATCGTCTACATAATATGTCCACATTAGGGGCGGTGAGTAAACCTAAGCAACAAGCCACAGCGCGTGAGACGCTTAACTTTTATATACCTCTCGCCCGCGTGATGGGGATGAATGATATTGCCGATTATATTGAGATACTTTGTTATCGTAATCTTGATTATGAAATGTACACTAAGCTGTCGGATAAGTTACTTCAGCACGGTTTGGGGCGTAGGCTACATAAAGAGGGTATTCAAGGGCATTTACAAAAGCTATTACAGAGCCAAAAACTACAAGGTAGTGTCAAAGTTATTGATAATAGAGTGGTTATGTACCGCCAGTTCTTTCGTAATCGAGGTAATTTAGACGAATTAATACGTTATTATGCCTTTGAGGTGGTATTAGAAGACATAGCTTCTTGTAAGTCATTGGCAAATTATATTATCGAAAACTATGATATCCCTCCCTCTCAATTTTCTGACAACATTCGCAATCCCTTACCTGGTGGTAATCAATCGCTAACCCTTACTTATAATCATCAATACGATAGCATCAAGGTCACTATTTTGACTCGTGCGATGAAAAGAACAGCACGTTTAGGAGTCATAGGAGCGGATAATGCTTCTGATATCAGCCAATCAGTGATTCAGGCATCTTTGCGTAATATGAAGGGCGTACTACTTCATGGTTATGGTAATGCCGATGATATTGATGAAAACAGTAACAGAATAAACGATAAAATAAAAGTGGATAACCCGGATTTTGATGAGGTTGAAAACATCATTGAAGACTTGCTGGGTTATTTACATGAGCGGAAAATTTTGTGCTATAGTCCGCAGGGTAAAGCGTACGAATTACCGCGAGGTGCGACGGCACTTGATTTTGCTTATGCAGTAGGTCCTTTTGTTGGGCATATTGCTGTTTTCGCAGTTATTGATGGTAAGGAAGCGGACTTAGCGACAGTGATTACTAATGGTCAGCATGTTGAGATTGTTACCAACCCAGATTCATACCCTAAGGCGGAATGGTTGGGATTTGTAGCGACGGTGAAAGCCCGGGATTTGATTAGTCGCTGGCTAAAAGATCTACCTACTGAAGAAAAACAAGCTCAAGGCAAACAGGCATTAGCAAGAGCATTACAGACTTACGATAAGCAATTAGCGGATTTAACAGAATCTGACTGGGATAATTTATTAGCTTGGCGACAGCTAACCAGCAAAAAAGCGCTTTATGAGCAGATAACTTCTGCCAACTTATTGCCTCAGCTGGTGGTTGCTCGTTTGTTTAGTGATGAAATCACGGATAAACTGCACGATCCAAGCAATGCACAGATGCCAAAAAACTTGTTGGCAACCTTGCCGGGAATAGAAATTAGCTTTCCTAAATGTTGTAATCCTTTATATGGTGACCCGATTATGGGTTATAATTCCAAGAGCCAAGGGTTAGTTGTGCATAGACATAAATGTTATGAATTACAAGAGGTGCGTAACCGTTATCCTGAGCGTATTTTTCATATTAATTGGCGTAATGATGATAACCTAAACTATCATCAATCAGGAGAGCATGCGCATTTTCCTGCCTATCTTAATTTACACATGTTAATTAGTGATGAGCAATTAAGTTTAGCAGTATCCCACCTAAAAGAGTTAAATATTGGTATTCAAAAAGTTGAGACGTTAACTAAGACGACCATTTTACACGTTATTGTGCGTAGTCGTCATCATTTAGAAGAAGGTATTGAAAAGTTACGCAACTTATTGGGCTTTACCAATATTCAACGTATGTATCAGTTAGATCGGTATAGATAGAGATAAAACATATATAAAGATAAGGAATTATTATGCAACGTCAAATTATTCACACAGATAAAGCACCTGCTGCTGTTGGTACTTATTCACAAGCAGTTAAGGTAAATACCGGCTCAAGCAGTACGGTTTATGTCTCTGGACAGATTGGTCTTGATCCAAAAACCATGGTACTAAAGGAAGGCTTCCGTGCGCAGGCTGAACAAGTGATGGATAACCTGACTGCCATTTGTATTGAGGCAGGTGGTAGCCTTGCTGATGTGGTGAAATTTAACGTATCTTTAACTGATTTAGCGGATTTTAACGCACTGAATGAACTGTTTGTAGAGCGATTGTCTGAGCCTTATCCTGCGCGCGCTGCGGTACAGGTAGCCGCCTTACCCAAAGGAGCAGTGGTTGAGATTGAAGCAATTCTGGTTATTTAGTGGTTATCTAGTTAATTAATCGTCAATTAGATGAACTCTTATGCTGGTTTCTGTCGCTCTGCCCGTCCCTCTTTATCAGCAATTTGATTATCTATTGCCGAGGAATAGATGCGACAATCAAAGTTCTGAGCAACAACCATCTTCTGAACCAACACAACAGTTACAAGTAAAACACCCCCCTCAAACATTGCATCAAAAATCGCTACCCGCAATCGGTTCCCGGGTGAGAGTTCCCTTTGGACGACAGACACTAATTGGCATTGTAGTTGGTTATACAGATCCTAGCACTATTAATATTAACCCCAATCAACTTAAATCTATTAAACAAGTATTAGATGATGAAGCAATTATTGATGATGAATTGCTTCAACTAGCACAATGGTTGGCTAATTATTACCATTATCCACTAGGTGAAGTATTTATGGTAATGCTGCCTGCGTTTATTCGTCAGGGTAAAGCCTTGGATATTTTTGTCCATCATTGGCGAGTGTGTGATCATGCTAATATTGATGATTTAGCTAAGTCTGCCTATAAACAACGTGAACAGTTTGCCTTGATTCAGCTAAATGGGGAGCAGGGAGCAAGTGAAGATGTCTTGTTATTAGAAGGGGTAGAGCGACATTATCTAAAAAAACTGGCAGATAAAGGCTTGATTGAATCTTTTCAACAGCGTAGAGATCCAGCCAAAGCAGTAAGCTTAGCTAAGTTACCTCTGACACTGAATGAAGAGCAGCAGATAGCGGTAGATGCGATTGCTCAAGCTCACAAAAAAAGTTTAGACAACCAGCACGGTTATCAAGGGTTTTTGTTAAATGGCGTGACTGGCAGTGGCAAAACTGAAGTTTATCTACAAGCCATGCAACCGGTGCTAGAAGCAAAGCAACAGGTACTAATATTAGTGCCAGAGATAGGCTTAACACCACAGACTAAGGCACGCTTTAGCCAACGTTTTGTCGCCAATATTCTACTATTGCATTCTGGCTTAAGTGACTCTGCACGTATGCAGGGATGGGAAGACTGCCAACAAGGGCATGCACAAATTATTATTGGTACGCGCTCGGCATTGTTGTATCCGTTTGCTAATTTGGGCTTAATTATTGTTGATGAGGCACATGATAGCTCTTATAAACAGCAAGACAGCTTACGTTATCATGCCTCTGATGTTGCTTTATATCGTGGTTTTCAGTTAGGGATTCCTGTTGTTTTGGGTACGGCAACGCCAACCCTTGAACAGTTAAAGTTGGTGACAGATGCCAAACTTACCCAACTTATGCTAAGTCGTCGGGCGGGTTATGCCAAACCACCTATCTTACAACTATTAGATGCCCGTCACCCTGATGGTGAACATACTCGTACCATTCACAGTCAACAAACAGATGGTAAATGGCAAGATACAGGATTAACAACCGAAGTCATCAAAGCCATTGGGCAAACCTTGGAGGCAGGAGAACAGGTATTGGTGTTTTTAAATCGTCGAGGTTATGCTCCTGTATTACTGTGTCATGCCTGCGGTTGGCAAGCAGACTGTCCCCATTGTGATGCCCATTTGACAGTACATAAACCGAGCCAAGCCGATCAAAGTAGTTTTACCATCTCGTCTTATTTAACGCACTATCTACAGTGTCATCATTGTGGTTGGCGTATAAAAATACCCCATCAATGTCCAGAGTGTCATAGCAGTAATTTGGATACATTAGGGATGGGAACCAGTCAACTAACCAATGGCTTACATGCAATTTTTGCCAATCCGCAAAAAAGTAAAAAAAATTATCCTATTATTCAAATAGATAGAGATACTACCCGTAATAAAGGTAGCTGGGAAAATATTTATCGACAAATTAACACAGGTAAACCTGCTATCCTTGTTGGTACTCAAATGATAGCTAAGGGGCATCATTTCCCCAAAGTGACCTTGGTGGTGATGCCAAATGCAGATCAGGGATTCTTATCGTCCGATTTTCGCTCACCAGAACATACCGCTCAGCTTATTATGCAGGTAGCAGGGCGAGCAGGGCGGAGCGAAAAGGCGGGTAGGGTACTGATTCAAACTTTGCAACCTGACAACCCATTATTACTGAGTTTGGTTGCTGAGGGCTATCAACCATTTGCCAGTCAACTGATGCATGAGCGTTATGTCATGGGCTTACCGCCTTTTGTTTATGCTTGCTTGATTCGTTGTGAAGGCAAAACTTCAGAAAAGACACATATCATGCTTAATGAAGTGTCGGGTTTATTAAACCAATATAATCAACAATATCAGCAACAAGTTGCTATCTCGGCGGTAGTAGATGCACCACTGGCAAAAAAGAATGGACGCTATCACAGCCAGCTACTATTGCTTGCCAGAAAGCGTTCACAGTTACACAATTTATTAGATAGCTGTTGGCTTTATATCACTAAGTTACCCTCAGCTAAAGGGATGCGCTTAAGTCTAGATATTGATCCTATTGGCTGGTGATGCTGTTTTGTTGTGTGTTTACTTGGGGAGTGTTGAGAATTTAAACTTCAAATTATGTATAAGCAAAACTATTCTAGATGAGGAAAAGCAGGCTCTAGATATATTGCTTTTTAGATATGCTATAACTTGATATAATTGGCTGTCATTTATATTTAACAAGGATATTACTATGATTCCGGTACGTATGCGCAATAAATTTTCTGATAATCCACAAAAGATCATGACTCCAGTGCATTTTAAACTGTCTGAAGAGATGATATCTTTACTTGAAGAAACAGCAGAAAAACATAAGTTCAAAACCATACACGGATTGATTCGTTTATACATTCGAGAAGGTCTGGACAGAGATAATGATAAATACACCCTCATCCATGATAACCTGTTTTTAGAGAAATTACGTGAAAAAGGGGTGAATGAGGAGCTGATTCAACAAGCGATTATTGATACCAATAAAGTCTGTGAAACACAAAAATAAATAAAATTTATTATTATTTAATAATTTATCTGCTTTTCTTTGCTTAGTGCAAATGAAAATTGTATACTAGGCGACTTGTGTCTTTATATAGAATAATTTTGTAGAGTTTTGTGAAACAAGAGTGATGTTATGCCAATTTCTCAGTCACCTACCAATGACAAACGCCCGAGTAAGGTATGGTGGTTATTTGCCGTTGTTGTATTTGTAGGGTTTGTATTGGTACAACTGCCAATGGCTTGGATTGTGCAGCGATTCGTACCAAATACACCTTATGTGCAGTGGATATCTGGTAATTTATGGCAAGGATCGGCGACATGGCAACTACCACAAACCAGTACTAAAAAACCACTAAATGGCAATCTTGTTTGGCAATGGCGACCTGTTAAATTATTTTTAGGTAAGTTCTCAGCTGATATTAAGATTAGTACAGGTAGCACCCGCTTAGCAGGTGAAGCGAGCATTAGTTTAGGCTCATCGTGGCAACTGCAAGATCTATCTGGACGCATCCAGTCCGATACCTTGGCAAGTTTTGTGGATTGGCAATTACCAGATACGCCAATACAGGTGAATGGTATTAGTTTAAGTTTTGACAAAACATCAGGGTTTAAGCAAGCAGATGGTCAATTAACTTGGGTAGGGGGGCAGTTGGGTTATCCCAATGCAGGACAAATCTATCAGCTAGATATGCCTGCTATAAGAGCAGATATTAGTAGTGAAAAAAAAGAAAATCAGCAAGTGTTACATGCACATTTGGTTAATCAAGAGAATAAAAGCCTAGGCGATCTCTATGTTGATAAACAAGGTATGTTAGACATTAGTTTGACTCAGCGTTTATTAGAAAATATGCCCACTTATCATGGTTCAGCGCCAAAAGATACCGCAGTGGTTAGCGTACGTCAACCAATTACCTCATTGAATGAGTAGATTTTATAGTTCTTTAAAACGAAGTAAATAAAACAAAGCATTATGGCAATCAATAAGACATCCGACTTAACTTCAACAATGAATAAATGGCTCAATCGTTTTGCACCTGTGTTGCTGTTGTGTGCTGTTATTTGGTTATGTTGGGTGCTGTCTCGTATTGTTTGGCTAGTGCTTGCACCACCACAAGCGCCGAATTTGCCTAATATCGCTCGTCAAAGTGAACCTGTACAGTTAACTAATGCCACCACCTTTACCATCTTTGCAAAAGCAAACACTCAGCCAGTTAAAACAAAAGCGGTTGCACCAACAAATATCAAGGTGCATGGAGTCATGGTAGCAAATCCTAGAGAAAAATCTTCTGCATTACTGTCGGTGGGTGGTGACATGAAAAGCTATCCCGTAGGAAAGTTGATTGAGAACACAGGGTATCGATTGGCGCTTGTTGATTGGGGGGAGATTGTGGTTGAAGATAATGCCAGCAATGAATTTGTATTAAAAATGAATGAACCTATGGTGTTAGATCAAGCATTTCAGTCTTCGAATAGTCAAGGTGGAAGCATTGGTATTGCTCCTGTTATGCCGATCATCCAACCATCGATGAATCCTGCTATCCCTCCAGCAATCAACTACAACGGGCAAACATCCAATAATGGGCAACAGCATAATGATTCACAAAATGCGCATGTTGCGCCAAAGCATAACACAACAACTGCCTCAGCTACACCACAACAAAATGCAGATAGTGCTAATGCCAATAACAGTAATAATAAGCCTGCTGCGGATAACGAGCTTGCAAAATTTAAAAAAAATCCTGCCAGTTATCTAAGTCAAGTTGGCGTTGTGGCAACCTCAGAGGGTTATGAAGTCACTGCGGCCATGCCCGCTGACTTACGACAAAAAATTGGTCTGGAAATGGGCGATACAGTGTTAAGCGTTAATGGGCAAAGGGTAGGGCGTGATCCCCTAGATGATGCTGAGTTATTATCTAAAGTAAAACAGTCGCATAAAGCCAGCATCCAGATAAAGCGTGGTGCTAGAATCTTTACCGTTAATCAAGAGTTTTAATAGTTTTAGAAAGTCAAAGGATATAATAATGAGTTTGCGTACCTCACGTCTTTATCAATGCTTACGACCGCTGGTGTTGGCAACACCTATCTGGCTTGCTTGTCAGGGGTTGGCTTACGCAGGTAGCTGGAAGGTTAATTTGCAGGATGCAGACATACACGCATTTATCAATGAAGTGGCAAATATTACCGATAAAAATTTTGTGCCTGATCCTCGTATTAATGGCAAGGTAACAGTTATCTCCAATAGTCCTATGGATGAAGAAGAGATTTATCAGTTGTTTTTAAGCGTTATGCAAGTCAATGGCGTTGTAGCGATTGAAAAGGATGGATTGATTGAGTTAAAGCCTGATAATTTGGGTAAACAGTCGGGATTGCCTGTGGATTTATACGCTGAGACCACAGGTGAAAACATGGTAACTCGGGTGTTCTATTTGCACAATATGCCCGCTAGTGAGCTTTTATCGGCTATTCGTTCGCTGATGCCACAGTCTGCCCATGCAGCAGCTGTACCGAGTGTCAATGCAATCGTGTTGTCTGACCGTGCTAATAGTCTTAATGAATTAAGCCGACTGGTGCAAGAGCTGGATACAGGTGCGAATGATAAGTTAGCAGTGATTCCATTGCGTCATACCGATGCAGAACGTATGATGGAGATAATATCTGAGTTAGCAGGAACGGGAGGAACTCAGACACAAGCGGGTAACCGTTTAAAGATTATTGCCGATAGTACTTCTGATCGCTTGTTAGTTACCGGTAGCCCAGATAAAATCGCTAAAATAAAAGCGATGATTGCACGCATTGATACCATTCCTAACAAGCGTCTTAGTGGCATGAAGGTGTTTCAGCTCAATTATTCGGATGCTTCACATGTTGCCAATATTCTGCGAGCTTTGTTGACGGGTTCTTCGATTAACAGTGCTGCTGCAGAGTCCAACTTATCTAAGGCATCATTAAGCAACGCAAAAAATAATAATAAAACCAATGCCACAACCAACCGTGCAAAAACTAGCAGCAACACAAGTTCAACAGCTTCTAGCACACTAGACAAAAGCGGACATCACTTTAGTATCATTGCCGATGAAACCAGAAATGCCATTTATGTCAATGCTTCTGGACCAACGATGGTGGAGATAGAAGATTTTATTAAAAAGATAGATACTGCCGAAGTGCAAGTGTTGATTCAAGCTGCGATTATCGAAATCTCTGGTGATGATGTCCAACAGCTCGGCGTGCAGTGGGCGCTAGGTAGTAACAATAAAGGCTATGGGCTGATTAATTTTAATAATGTTGGTGTCAGTGCAACCAGCCTCGCAACCTCTGTATTGTCAAAAAGTCCCAAAGCGATTAGTAGTGCCGCTGGTGCAATAGCAGGGACGTTATTAGGTATTGGTCAGACCAAAAATAACAATGGTGAAAATCAATTCTATGGTGCTATCTTACAGGCGATTGATAAAACAACCAGTGCTAATTTGTTATCCACACCATCTATTACCACCTTAAACCACAAGGAAGCCAGCATCCTTGTGGGACAAAACGTACCTTTTGTTACTGGTTCTTATACTTCGAATGCTAATGGTGGTAATAATCCATTTCAAACCATTGAGCGACAAGATGTTGGTATCCAACTAAACGTTATCCCGCACGTAGGCGCTGATGGTATGGTTAAATTGGATGTATCGCAAGAAGTCTCTTCGGTAGTAAAATCAAATACTAGTAATATCAATGGATTGGTAACTAATAAAAGCTCCATTAATACTACGGTGATAGCTCAAGATGGTCAGACAGTGGCTTTGGGTGGTTTGATGCGAGAAAATAACAGTAAAACTCGACAAAAAGTCCCTGGTATTGGTGATGTGCCATTATTAGGGAGGTTATTCCGCTCTGATGATAAATCCAGTCAAAAAAGTAACTTGATTATCTTTTTGCAACCAACCGTTATCCGTACGGGTGGCGTGATGGCAGGAATTACCGAAAAGCGAGGTGATAAGATAAAAACCATGCAACTTACCATTGATGCTGATGGTACGATTAAGCAAATCCCGCTGTCTGGCAATGGCGGCTGGTATGCTCAAGAGGTGAAGCTAACTGCCAATCAAAGGCTAATGCCAATCAATCCGCTAACTTCCACCACAAGTGCACCACTAGCACAACGGGTCAGCAACCTTAATCAACCGGCTTTTAATGGCCAAGATAGCTCTAAGAGAATTGCTAAACAGAAACAAGTAGCAACTCAAAAGACGACCTCTTCAGTTCCACTCGTAAAAACTGATAAGGCTGTCAGTAAGGCAACTACTGGAGCTACTGGACAAACGACTGATCAATCAAATGAAATTAATAGATTGGAAGAACGCATTAAACGACTCGAATCCCGCCTAGAGAAGCAAACAAGCAGTCCTGCTGATAAAAAGTAGCGGATCCAATGATAGTAATAGTAGGTTAAATACGAGTTATGCTAAAAATTTATTCTTATTTTACCTGCGGTGTTTTTTCATTATGGCTGGTTTGGAGTATGTCTTTATAAATAAAGACATACTCTATAGTGAATTAAAATCAAAACTGCTACGACTAGGCAACTGGGAGAAATTTCTGTAGCATCTGCACTACTGTACAGCCAGCAAAGAAATTTTTACCAG
>PDWI01004550.1_pt1 | contig 18538 bp, 11 predicted proteins | sample 1430891 | NCBI WGS metagenome assembly PDWI01 (sample SAMN01162508, study PRJNA174530) | Oral metagenome, whole genome shotgun sequencing project. | biome: Marine environment; feature: Marine mammal; material: Swab sample of the gingival sulcus; isolation source: swab sample of gingival sulcus...
CAATCGCTAAAACGATAACAACCATAAGAGTGAAGCTACAAGGAAGTAACGAAATTATTTCAAGAACAATGCTTCTGACAGATAGGCACAAATCTATTGAAAAGCTATTTGAAAATCATTTTTGGAGCAAAATTTAATTTAGGTGTCGTATTGATAAAGTCAGGAAAAAAGCACACTTGTTGTTATTAGAACAAGTGTGCTTTTATTAATTATAACATTCTTAATAATAGACTGTTACTCACATTCTACGCCTGATTTTTTAGAACCAATGTCAATAGTTCTAAAACATTTCATATCGTTTAGTGTAAACTTAATGTTGAACATACTTATAAATGCATTGTTGTACTTTAAAACATTCCTATCTTCGTCTATTAAAAATACCGCAGAGCTTATACTGTCTAATATCTTTTCTATTAGAATTGGGTTCTTAATAAATTTATTTTCTATTAACTCTTTTTTCATATAAGCCTCATTGTAAATTTAATTTTGTTTAGCGTTTATTTATCAACGCTACGATTTTAACTTAACTATAAGATTAAAGCATAACTTGTCACTTGTGCTCTTCTTTTTGTCGTAGTAATAAAAACCATTTCTTATAAATTGGTATCTTTCGTCTTTTGACACATCACAAGCTTCTTCTATTATAGCATTTTCAAATATTTCGAGCGAATTTTCGTTAAATTCTTGATTGCCGTTTTCATCCTCATTCATTAGGTAGCTATAATTCATACATTTGATTTTTTTATTTCTATCTCTGTGTACCCAGTGTATAGTACCTTCTGGTTTTCTGCCTTTAAATCCACTTCCGCTCTTTGTTTCTTCATCATAAGTACATATTAGTTCTAATACTTTTCCGTTTTCGTCTTTTATTACTTCATTGCATTTTACAAAATATGCGTGACGAAGTCTTACTTCTTTTCCTAAAGATAATCTCTTGTAGCCTTTTTCTGGATTTTCTGAAAAATCATTTCTTTCAATATATAAGTATTTTCCAAATGGAATTTCTCTACTTCCCATCTCTTTATTTTTAGGATTTAACTCTCCCTCTACAAATTCAATTTTATCCTCAGGATAGTTTGATATTGTAAGTTTTATTGGGTCTATTACTGCCATAAGAGCAGGTGTAGTGAACTTTAAATCCTCTCTTATAAAGTGCTCAAAATTACTTATGTTTATTAATGAGTTCGCTTTGCTAACTCCTGCTGCTTCTACAAACTTTCTAATCGATTCAGCCTTTACACCTCTACGTCTAAGTCCGCACAATGTAGGCATTCTAGGGTCATCCCACCCATCTACAATATTTTCCTCTACTAGATTTCTTAAATATCTCTTGCTCATCAAGGTATTAGTTATGCTTAATCTTGCGAATTCGTATTGGTGAGGCAATCTAGGAAATTCATCTTTTAATTGTTCTAAATACCAGTCATATATCGGTCTGTTTGCTTCAAATTCTAGTGTGCATATAGAGTGTGTAACGCCTTCTATTGCATCCTCTAGTGGGTGGGCAAAGTCATACATTGGATATATGCACCACTTATCGCCTGTATTATGGTGTGATATATGTTGAATTCTATAAACGACAGGGTCTCTCATATTCATATTTGGGTGATTGTAGTCTATCTTGGCTCTTAAAGTTTTTTCGCCATCTTTAAACTCGCCGTTTTTCATTCTTTTAAATAGGTCTAAGTTTTCTTCTATGCTTCTATCTCTGTATGGGCTTGGTTTTCCATCTACGTTATAGTCTCCTTTATATTCCTTGCTTTCCTCTTGACTTAGGTCACATACAAAGGCTTTGTCCATTTTTATAAGTTTTACAGCTAACTCGTACATTCTATCAAAGTAGTCTGAGGCGAAAAATAGATTGTCCCACTCAAAACCTAGCCATTTTATATCCTCTTTGATTGACTCTACGTACTCTGTATCTTCCTTTACTGGATTTGTGTCGTCAAACCTCAAATTACATTTTCCATTATATTTAATAGCATATCCAAAGTCTACGCAAATTGCTTTGGCATGACCTATGTGTAGGTATCCGTTTGGTTCTGGCGGAAATCTAGTTTGAATTTCTCCACCGTGTTTGCCTGTTTTTAAGTCGTCTACTATTATTTGCTCTATAAAACTTAAAGATTCTGTTTTTTTCATAGTTATCTCCCTTAAATTGATTTTGAGTTACAGAAAATTATACCATATTATTTATAATAATTAAAGTTGTTTGTTTATCATAAATGATTATTGTATGTAAAACTAGGGTATAAAATTAATCGAGTAAAAGTTAAGTGTTATCAACGCTTTGAACTTTTATTAGTCTTGAAAGAGACTGCATATTGTTGTAATATTTTAATATACCTAGCAATTAACTAGGAAATTAATATTCATAAAGCAAAAGTATTTAAAAAAGGAGAGGATTATGAAGGGCATTTTTGTATGTCGAGAAACAAACGAGAAAGAAACTAGGGTCGCTTTAGTTCCTGCTGATTGTAAAAAACTAATCAAGTCAGGTTTTGAAATCACTTTAGAATCTGGAGCTGGTTTGAAAGCAGGATATACCGATGAGGAATATACTGCAGAGGGTGTTAAGATTGCTTCAAGTCAAGAGGAAGCAAAAAATGCAGATGTTGTTGTAAGAGTACAAAAACCTGATGATATTTCCAATATAAAAAATGGTGCTTTACATCTTAGTTTTTTAGACCCGTTTAACAACCCGCAAGATTTAGAAAATTTTGCAAAAACAGGCATAAAAGCGGTTAGTTTGGAAATGATACCAAGAACGTCATTAGCTCAAAAAATGGACGTCCAAAGTTCGCAAACTTCACTAGCAGGCTACTATTCTATGATACTTGCAGCCTCAAAATTCAACAAAATTTTTCCTATGATGATGACCCCATCTGGCACTATTCAACCAGCTAGGGTTTTTATAATAGGTGCTGGTGTTGCTGGGCTTCAAGCTATAGCAACAGCTAAAAGAATGGGCGCAAGGGTTCAAGCTTTTGATACTAGACCCGTCGTTGAAGACCAAGTTAAGTCTTTAGGAGCAAAGTTTGTTAAAATCGATCTGGGAGATACAGGCGAAACAGAGGGCGGATATGCCAAAGAATTGACCCCAGAACAGGTGAAAAAACAACAAGAACTACAGGCTAAAGTCTGTGAACAATCAGATATTATAGTTACTACAGCTAAAGTTTTTGGTAGAAAAGCGCCACTACTTATAACTAAGGATGTTATAGAGCGTATGAAACCAGGTTCTATTGTAATAGATATGGCTGTTGCTACTGGCGGTAACGTAGAAGGAAGTGACCCTACACAAGATATTGTATCGGAAAATGGGGTTTATATCGTTGGTGGTGACCAATTAGAAAGAAATGTTCCTAAGGATGCTTCAAATATGTTCTCTGCTAACATAACGGCTTTCTTAAGTCATTTTTGGGATGAAGAGTCTAAGGTGTTAAATCTAAATCTAGAAGATGAAATATTGGCAGGTTGTCAACTTACAAATGAAGGTGCTATTGTTCACCCTAAATTTGTCAAATAAATTGAGTATTTATTAGAAAGGATATAAAAATGGAAATGATGCTATTATTATTTGTGTTTATTATGGCTGCATTTTTGGGATTTGAACTTATTTCTAAAGTGCCTTCACAATTACACACTCCTCTTATGTCAGGGTCAAATGCAATTTCTGGCATTACACTTGTAGGAGCGCTCATAGTTATGAGCCAACAAGCTAGTATATCTAACACTATTGGCATGGTTATTGCATTTCTTGCGATAGTTTTTGCTTCAATAAATGTTGTGGGTGGTTATATGGTTACTCACAGAATGCTTGACATGTTTAAACAGGAGGATAAAAAATGATTGAATATATTGTATATATAGCATATATGGTATCTTGTATATTATTTATTATGGGTATCAAAAAAATGGGGAAAACTCCTACTGCTAGAAAAGGTAACATAATATCTATGTATGGTATGTTGTTAGCGGTAGTTGCGACACTTTTAAATCCTGCTGTTATGGATACGTGGACTGTTTCAAGCATACTTAAAAATGGATATTTTTGGTGTTTGATTGCAGTTTTAGTCGGTGGAGGAATTGGAACATATCTTGCTAAAACAGTTAAAATGACAGGTATGCCAGAGATGGTTGCTTCATTCAATGGTTTTGGTGGTCTAGCTTCATTACTTGTAGCTATAGTAGAACACGTTAAAAATGGCGGAGTTGTACTTAGTGAAGTCAGTGGAATATCGCTTGGCTTGACAATAATGGTTGGTGGAGTTACTTTTACAGGATCTATGATTGCATGGGCTAAATTATCTCGAAGGATGAAGGGTAACCCTATTAATTTTGCAGGGCAAAACCAAATTAATATTTTATTAATTGTTGTAGGTGTTGCTTTATCAATACTTTACTTAAACCCATCAATTATAGGACTTTCACCTAGTGTTATTATTTATATACTAATTGCTTTGTCACTTGTATTAGGTGTGACATTCGTTATTCCGATAGGTGGCGGAGATATGCCAGTTATTATTTCATTCTTGAACAGTCTTTCTGGTATAGCAGCAGCAATGGTTGGTTTTACAATAAACAACGTGGTTCTAATAGTTGCAGGTTGTTTGGTAGGTGCGTCTGGCGTTATTCTAACAGTTATAATGTGTAAGGCGATGAATAAAAAACTTCTAAAACTTCTATTTGCTAAACCTAAAAAGGCTAGTGTTCAGGCACAATCATCGGGAGTACAAAAAGACCCAGAGTCTATTTCTCCAGAGGATGCTTATCTAATGCTAGAAGCGGCACAGTCACTTGTGTTTATCCCTGGTTATGGTATGGCAGTGGCTCAAGCACAACACGCAGTAAAAGATTTGGCGAAAGCTTTAGAAGACAATGGTTGTGAAGTTAATTTTGCAATCCACCCAGTGGCAGGTAGAATGCCGGGTCACATGAATGTGTTATTGGCAGAGGCTGATATTGATTATGACAAACTAAAAACTATGGACGAAATGAACCCAGTTATGTCAACTCAAGATATAGCTATGGTAATAGGGGCAAATGACGTTGTAAATCCAGCAGCGGTGCACAATGAAGGCTCTCCAATTTATGGTATGCCTATTATTCAAGCTTACGAAGCAAAGAACGTATTTGTTCTAAAACGTGGTAAGGGTAAGGGGTATTCTGGACTAGAGAATGAGTTGTTTACTAATGACAATACTCTTATGATATATGGCGATGCTAAGAATACTATTAGTCAGCTAGTATCAGAGTTCCAGAATTCCTAATTTGTATTGTAAGGTCTCTCTGCTCGTGTGCTATGCACACTCGGTCGAGATGACGGTACTTGTAGAGAGCTCTTAAAAAGTAAAAATGTTAAAAAAGACTGATTATTTTTCAGTCTTTTTTAATGCGAAAGTTACCAATATATACACATTTATTAAAAAATGTTAATAAAGTCATTGGAATTGCCGATAAATGTAATGATGGTATGTAGTTTATTGTTTTAATTTCAAAAAAGGAGCAAATCCAATGGGTGAAAATTATTATAAACAAAGGAAGTTTTTTACCATAATAATATCTTTTATTATGGTCTTTATAATCTCGCAAAATGCTGTATTTGCTGATGATTTTCAAAACAAACCTCTTAATAATGATGCTTCTGTTAAAGCTACACTTTCTGGAAACACTCTTACTATATCTGGATATGGGGATATAAATAAAGCAAAGTGGACAAATTTAAAGACTACACTTAAACCAGCCTTTTGGGATGATACAAATTCTAAAATAGTTTTAACTGCTGATACTGGCAAAAAAATATATTTACCTAAAAATTGTGATAGCTTCTTCTTAGACTATAAAGGTACAATTGATTTAGATGAAACTGTAGATACGTCTAAGGTTACAGATATGCAATATATGTTTGCTCGCTGTCCCAATGCAAATCCAGATGTTAGTAATTTTGATACTTCAAATGTTACGCTTATGAACAAAACATTTATGGGAGCTAAAAAAGCGTGCCCTGATGTAAGTAAGTGGGTTACTTCTAACGTAGAGAGCATGGGTGATGTTTTTAATGGATGTTCTACATTAACTACTTTAGATGTAAGTAAATGGGATACATCTAATGTTACAAATACTTCTGACATGTTCAATGGATGTAAAAACTTAACTACGCTTGATGTGAGTGAGTGGGACACATCAAAAGTTAAAAATATGGCAAATATGTTCTATTTATGTAATAAATTAGAAAATTTAGATGTAAGTAAGTGGGATACCTCAAGTGTTACAAGTATGAGTTATATGTTTAAAACATGTAAAAGCTTAGAAAATTTGGACGTAAGCAAGTGGAATACATCAAATGTTAAGAATATGGAGGCTCTTTTTTCTGATTGCTATAAGTTAAGAAATATTGATGTAAGCAAGTGGGACACATCAAGTGTTACAAATATGAGTTATATGTTTAAATACTGTTATAAGTTTACAAGTTTAGAACTTAGCAATTTTGATACATCAAAAGTAAGTGAAATGAAAGAGATGTTTTGGGGAAGTAAAGTTGACACTTTAAACATAAAAAACTGGGATACTTCTAATGTAAGTTCTACTTACAGGATGTTTAAAGATTCAACAATAAATAATTTAGATATTTCAAATTGGGATACTTCAAATATAAATGATGCAAGGGAAATGTTTTCATCATCTACAATTAGAACGAAAAAAATTATAATGCAAAATAGAGCAGGAACTACAAATACAAAATCGTCAGATTTTCTAAAGAATGGTATGCCTTTAGATTTTTTGAAATTCAGTGGTTTAAACAATTTTACTTGGACATCTGGGAAAAAATATAAAGTATATGTAGATGGTGTATTAGATAATGAGTATAATGCAGGACATTCGTTTAATTTTGAAAACAATAAAGAGTATAGATTGTTCGACCCTGATATCAAAAAAACAGTTAAATTTGATATACCTAGTGGATGCACTGTAGTTGTTAAGAAAAAAGACTCAACTACGCCTGAAACACAAACAGCTACAAACGAATATAAGTTGAATTTTGGTGATTACACTTATGAAATCACAGGGGCGAGCTATAATAAACCTGCTACAGCTTTTGAAGTTTCAGATGATATGACTATAGTTGAAAAGTTTACAGGAAATAATATAATTCCTAAAAAGAATACTGATGGTAGTACAAATACAAAACCTGATGGTTATATTACAGTAAAATTTACTGCTGAAAGACAAGATGGATTGTCAAGCACTGTAGATATATCTAGTTCTATGACGGGTCAAACGACATACTTTGTAAATCCTTATGCAGACAAAAGACTTAGCGATATTTTTGCTAGAGTAGATAAACCTAAAATAGCAGATGTAAAAGGTTTTGAAAGTGTTAAATGGGATAGGGTGCCATCTACACTGCTAAATTTAGGAAACGCAACAGCTGGTGAAATCGTAATAAATGGAATACAAAAACACAAAAAATTAGGTAGTGGTGTTTATTATAAATATGATGACCCTAATAATATCACGAAGGTAAGTATATTTGGTGAAGGCAGTATAAACCGTGATAAGTGGAATGATATGAGAACTGAATATACAGGCGGATTAACAAATTGGAAAACTGGTAAAGCTGTTAATATTGAATTTATAAAAAAAGGAACAGGTAAAAATATTAAATTTCCTTATGACAGCAGTAAGTTTTTTAATAATTTACGTAAGGGCTCTGTGACCTTTAATGAAGCTGTAGATACATCACAGGTAAGAGATATGAGTGGTATTTTTAACTGGGCATTACAATGTCAGATAGATGATATATCAGATTGGGATATTTCAAATGTAGAAAATTTAACTGTTGCATTTCAATATTATAAAAAGAATTTAGACTTATCTACTTGGGATACATCTAGAGTTAAGAATATGTATAAAATTTTTGAGGGTGCAAGCAGTATGAATTTTGATATTTCATCTTGGAATACTGCGAGATTAGAAAGAATAAGTGAAGGATTTTTCGGTGCTAATAATTTTAAAAAAATTATTTTAATAAATAGAGGAAACAAAGAGAATACTACTGCAGATGGTATGTTAAAAAGTACGCAAGCTGATGTCATCAAATTCAAGGGATTAAAATCATTTGCTTGGACTACATCAGAAACAAAAAAATATTTAGTAAAAAATATTACAGATAATACTATAAATTCTTTCGATGGTAACACTACAATTACCTTTGATGCAAATGATGAATACCATATATACGCAAGTGATTTAGAGGCTACTTATACATTTAGTCTAACGCCATCTGATGCTACGTTAACTGTAAAAGATACGCAAACCCCAGCGAATACAATTGCTCCACAAACTGACGGAACGTATAAACTTAATATAGGTAAAACATATACTTATGAAGCTAGTAAAACTGATTACCAAACAGAAACAGAAAGTTTTACAGCGGATGAAATAGAAAAAAACGTGAGTGTAGTTCTTACAGAAAAACAAGCTATAACATTGGCTACTACACCTACTTTGACAGCTACTTACGGACAGAGTTTATCAGACTTAACTGTGGCAGATTTAGGAAATGATGATTATGATGTTACTTGGAAAACTCCTAGTGATAAGGTTGGCGATGTTTCAAGTTCTCCAAATACTCACACAGCTATATATACTCCAAAGGGAACTTACGCAAATACATATAAAACAACGGAGATTGGTGTAAATGTCACAGTAAATAAGGCAGACTTTCCTTATGCTGTGCCTGAATTGGCAGCGGTTTATGATACTCTCTTAAAGGACGTAGTAAATAATTCGAGTGATAATGATAAGTATACTATAGAATGGATAGAGGATAAAAACACCACAAAGGTTGGAAACTTTGGGGAAAATAATCACAGTGCAAACCTAGTTCCAAATGACGGTAATTACAAGACTTTATCAAATCAGCAGATAAAAATAGATGTCACAAAGAAAACTATAGGTGATATAAGCGAAAAAATAACGGCAAAATATGGACAGACGCTAAATGACATTGCTAATTCTCCTGTTTTAACAAATTCATTTGGAAATTGGACTTTTGATGATAATAAATCTACTCCTGTAGGAGCTATAGGAGATAATACATTTAATGTCACTTTTACAGCGACAAATACAAATTATGCAGATAAAAATTCTACTGTAACTGTAAAGGTCATAAAGGCGGACGCTCCTAATTTAGTTGCTATAGACCAAAAGGAAAAGGTATCTGTAGATATAAATAGGACAATTGATTTAAGTACAAAGATAAATATGTCAAATGCTGGAACTGTTTCATATTCGACCGCTTTGTCAAGTAAAGACTTTTTGACAAGTATAAGTATTAGCGGCAATTATTTAACTTATCAAGGTAAGTCAGATAATGTGGGCGATAGTGTAATTATACCTATAACTGTAAGTAGTGATAATTTTGAAAATGCTACGGTTAATATAAGAATTACCATAGAGGCGAAGGACAAGTCTAATCCAAAGATAACATCAGTTCCTAATGTTACCTATGGGAATACATTAGACCCAAATACTATAACAAAGTCTGATGATGCAGGTGGCGGAGAATGGACATTTAATCCACTATTGACTGATGACTCGCTTAAGGGCGTCGGCAATCACTCAGTTAATGCGACCTTTACTCCGACTAATAATAATTTTGCTGTAGAAAGCGTAGATTTCACATTTACTGTTGTAAAGGCTAATATGACGATTAGAGGTATTACAACAGTCGATAGGGAGTATAATGGAACTAGTAATGTAGAAATTAATTATTCAAACCCTACCTTTGACGGAGTAAAGTATTCTGACAGTCCTAGTATTACTAGCGTAACTGCGATTGTAGGAAATGCTAATGTTGAGGATGATAAGCCAGTTACATTGACGGTGATACTAGATGATGATACAAAGTCAAAATACAATATTTCAACTGAAAACTTAACTGTAAATATTTCAAAAGCAAGTTTGCCAGTAAGTGGCGACATAGAAATTACTACAAAGTATGCAGTTGATAAAAAATATTCTGAAGTACAGCTTCCAAGTAGTAATATGTACGATATAGTGTGGGCTGACGAAAATGCAAAAATTGGGACAGTAGGAACTCACGATGTTTCAGTAACACTAAGCCCAAAGGGAACTTATAGTAGTAATTACAAAGATACTGCAAAAGATATAAAATTAATAGTTGAAAAAGGAAAGCTTCCACAAGCTAATACAATTTATAGTGGCAAATACAAACAGAAATTATCAGATATAGCTCTAACAAACGGAAGTAATTATACACTGACGTGGAAGGATGAACAAAAACAACTTACAAAAACTGGAGAAAATGAAAGTTGTGTTATTACTTTGACCCCAAATGATACAGCTAATTTTGAAAGCTATGACTATACTGTGAATGTTAGGGTGGATAAGGCTGATGCGATTAGTAATTTGTCTGAATATACAGAAAAAGTTAGAAATGGAGATACGTCGGAAAAAAGTTTTGATTTATCTACATTAATGTTATCTGATGCTGAATTTGAAAGTGCGAGTATAGGAACTATTCTTGCAAATACAGTTTTAAATGCTAATCCAACTCTTATGTCAGATAATAGAACGTTAAAATACTCAATAAATCTAGCTTCAACTGTAGGAGATAGCGTAAGAATTCCTGTAACAATAACGAGTAAAAATTATCAAAATTCTAGTACTAATTTAGTGATAGAAGTAATTGAAAAATTACCTGATAATTCAGGTGGTGACAGTTCAGGTGGAAGTACATATTATCCATATCCTGATTATGATGATACATCAAGTGATGATGAAAATACTGATGTGGAAGTAGTTGATGAAAATAATGAAAATAGCGAGCAAGACAGTGATGAGGAAAATACGGATAGTGAAAATAGTGATAACGCAGATAAAGATAGGGTAGATAAAGACGAAGCAGACAAAGAAAACGCAGATAAAGACTTAGTAGAAAAAACAAGTTCTGATGATGAAGTCGATAAAAATGAAAGACCAGATAATACCGATGTAATCGACAATGAGTCAAAGGTAAAGGCGGCATTTGTAGAAGATGTTACAGTAGAAGCGGATAAAAATGGATTTTTAATAGCAAATGAGGAGTCAGTAGTAGATACCCCAGCGAATATGTGGTTTTCACCATCAGTAAAGTATGTGATAGAAAAAGAATATATTCCTGTAAATGAGGAAAAAGGATTTATGCCTTATGATAAGGTATCAAGAAGTATGGCTATACAGGTGATATACAATATTGCAAAAGCTAATGATGGGGTAAAAAAATACGATATGCCTACCTTGTTTGACGATATAAATAAAAACAATAGCAATAATGCTATTAGATGGGCTTATAATGAGGGCGTTGCAAATGGAGTTAGCAAGACTATGTTTATGCCAAATTCAAGCCTGAGCAGAGAGGACTTTATTGTATTTTTATATAGGTATCATACAAAGAATATGGAAACAGTAGAGAAATATGAAAATCATCTAAATGACTATATAGATAGAAGTGATGTGGGATTGTACGCAAAAGAGGCTCTAAATTGGGCAATAGATAGCGGATTGATAAAGGGTGTAGGCGGTAATGTCCTATCACCTAAAAAAGGAATAACAAAGGCACAGATGGCTTGTGTTATAAAAAGATACGAGGAAATGAAGATGTTATCTGTTTTATCTAAGAATTAGATAATGGTAATATGCTTAAGTAAAAAAATATTTCAAAGCTTGTAATCGTTCGTATTACAAGCTTTTATTATTTTCTTGAAAAAATTTTTAAAAAAAGTGTTGACATTAAAATTATTTAGGGTATAATGGTATTAGCACTCGACGAAATAGAGTGCTAATAAAGGAGGTTAATGGTGAAACCTGAAGGAAGAAAACTAAGCATACTAAAGGTTATAATTGACGACTATATTAGTACTGGTCAACCTGTGGGTTCGAGAACTGTATCGAAAAAACCTTCTATTGCGGTTAGTTCTGCAACTGTTAGAAATGAAATGGCTGACTTAGAGGAATTAGGATATTTGTTGCAACCTCATACATCTGCTGGTCGCATACCTTCGGATGTTGGATATAGACTTTATGTAGACTTAGTTGCAAATAGCTTGAATATAGGTGAGCAGGAAAAGAATTTAATAAAGAGCATATTATTTGTTAAGTCTTGTGAAGTTGAGGATATTGTAAAACAGGCTCTTAAAATAATTACTGATATGACAGGGCTTCCTACTGTTATAAGTTTGCCTTTGTTTAAAAAGAGTTCGCTACAAAATATGAAGCTTATTAAGGTAAATGAAAGTAGGGTTTTGTTAATACTTATATCTGATACAGGCGTCGTGAAAAACATTTCATTACCCATTATTGATGCAAACCAGTTTGCTTTAGATGCTATTTCAGGTGCCTTGCTTGAGAAATTTAAGAATACGACTATAGAAGAAATAAGCGTTAAAGAAGTAAATAAACTTCGTACAGAGTTAAAAGAGTACACAGAGATTATAGATTACTTAATTCCTATACTAAGAGACTCCTTGAGAGAAATTAGCGAAGTAGAACTATATGTTGATGGAATTAACAATATATTTGAAATAAATGAATTTTCAGACATCAGGAGAGCAAGGGAATTTTTGGATTTGATTTCTGATGAAAGTTTACTATACGAGGCTCTAAATGAAGCGAAAGATGGAATGAAAGTTAAAATTGGGAGAGAAAATATTTTGCCTCAATTACAGAACTTATCATTGATAGCAGCACCATATAAATTTAATGGACTTAACGACGGTAGAATAGGTGTTATAGGTCCAACTAGAATTCCGTATCAAAGAGTTATTTCGATAGTGGAGTTTGCTGCTAACACGTTAAGTAGTTTATTTTCAGGCATTGATTTATAGATGGAGGGTATGATGGAAAAAGAAAAAAATGAGAATGTAGAGGAGGAAGCGAAGGCTCTCGACTCGGATGAAAGTATTGCTCGAGATGACACGAAGTGTCACCCTGAGCGAAGTGAGCAGAGCGAACGAAGAGCAAGGTCTCTCGACTCGGTTGAAAGTATCGCTCGAGATGACACGAAGTGTCACCCTGAGCGTAGTGAGCAAAGCGAACGAAGTCGAACGGGTCTTGAAGAAAATTGTGAAAAAGAGCAGGAAATGAAAACGGATTTTGAGAGCCAGTATATAAGGCTGTCGGCGGATTTTCAAAATTATAAAAAACGAAGCGAAAAAGAAAAGACAGAAATTTTTAAATCAGCTAACGCACGTTTGATAACAGATATGTTGCCTTTAATAGATGATTTTGACAGGGCATTGTCTGTTTCAGAAAATTCTACTAAAGAAACGTTTATTGAGGGAATTGAGCTAATCATAAAGCGTTTTGCTGAAATATTATGTAAGGAGGGTTTGGAGTATATAGATACTACAGATGCAGTTTTTGACCCTAATTTACATCATGCAGTTATGATGGAACCATCAGACGAGGTGGAATCGGGGATGATAATAAAGGAACTGCAAAAAGGTTATAAGGTTAATGGGAGAGTAGTAAGACCATCAATGGTCATCGTTGCGGAATAGCTATAAAAATGGTGAATTTAGGTGTTACTGCGATTTTTTTAGACTCTTATGTACTCTTATGTACACGGCGACCCTAAAAAAATCTTGTGCCTATAAATTCACACATTTTTAAAAGCTATTACTTGGCAAAAAATGGCGAATTTAGTAACAGTAAGATCTTTCGACTTCGCCTACGGCTCCGCTCAAGATGACATGACACAGCGTGTCACCCTGAGCGTAGTGAGTGAAACGAACGAAGTCGAATGGGTCTTGTACTTAGTAAAAATTAGGAGGAAAGAGAAATGAGCAAAATTATAGGAATAGACTTAGGAACAACAAATTCATGTGTATCGGTATTAGAGGGTGGAGAACCTGTTGTAATACCAAATGCAGAGGGTAATAGGACTACACCATCAATAGTTGCATTTACTAAGGATGGCGAAAGATTAGTAGGAGAAACAGCAAAAAGACAGGCTATTACAAATCCAAATAGAACTATTACATCAATTAAAAGAGAAATGGGAACAGACCATAAGGTTGAAATTGACGGACAAAAATACAATCCACAGGATATTTCAGCTATGATTTTAACAAAACTAAAGAACGATGCAGAGTCGTACTTAGGAGAAAAGGTAACAGAGGCAGTTATAACTGTACCAGCATACTTCTCTGATGCACAAAGACAGGCTACCAAGGACGCAGGTAGAATTGCAGGATTAGAGGTTAAGAGGATTATTAACGAGCCGACAGCAGCTTCATTATCTTATGGACTGGATAAGACTGAGACACAACAAAAAATTATGGTATATGACCTAGGTGGTGGTACATTTGACGTATCAATCCTAGAAATTGGAGATGGAGTATTTGAAGTTTTGGCTACTAGCGGTAATAATATGCTAGGTGGAGATGACTTTGATAAGGTTGTATTAGACTTTTTGGCTGAGTCTTTCCAAAAAGAAAACGGAATTGACCTAAGAAAAGATAATATGAGTCACCAAAGACTTAAAGAAGCGGCTGAAAAAGCTAAAAAAGAGCTTTCTTCAATGAATACAACAAATGTAAACTTGCCGTTTATTACAGCTACTGCAGAGGGGCCTTTACACCTTAATATGGATATTACTAGGGCGAAGTTTGACAGTTTAACAGCTCACTTAGTAAATGATACAATTAAACCTATAGAAAAGGCTATGAAGGATGCAGGAATTACATCGAGCGACCTAAACCAAGTAATATTGGTAGGTGGTTCTACTAGAATACCAGCGGTACAGGAAGCAGTTAAAAAAATGACTGGCAAAGACCCTCACAAGGGAATTAACCCAGACGAGTGTGTTGCTGTTGGTGCGGCAGTTCAAGGTGGCGTACTTACAGGAGAGGTTAAGGATGTATTGTTACTAGACGTAACTCCGCTTTCACTAGGTATTGAAACTCAAGGTAGGGTATTTACTAAACTTATCGAGCGTAACACAACTATACCTACTAAGAAAAGCCAGATATTCTCTACTGCAGCGGACAATCAGACTGCTGTTGACATCCACGTATTACAGGGTGAGAGAAGTATGGCGGCAGACAATACTACTTTAGGAAACTTCCAATTGGACGGTATTCCACCAGCAAGACGTGGTATTCCTCAAATAGAGGTAACGTTTGATATTGATGCCAATGGTATTGTAAACGTTTCTGCAAAAGACCTAGGAACAGGCAAAGAACAGCACATCACAATTACATCTTCAACAAATATGAGTGAGGAAGAAATTAAAAAACGTGTAGAGGAAGCTGAAAAATATAAGGAAGAGGACGAAAAACGCAAGAAATTAATTGACGTTAAAAATAGTGCAGAAGCATTTAGTTATGAAATAGAGAAAAACTTAGATGATTTAAAAGACCAAATTTCTGAAAAAGAAGCTGACGTTATCAAAGAAAAACTTGAAGTTTTGAAGAAAAACTTAGAGGGTGATGATGTAGAAGCTATTGAAAATGCTCAAAAAGAACTTGCGGAAGCTTTCCAACCGCTTGCAGCTAAATTGTATAACCAACAACAGGCTCAAGCTGGTGCAGACCCAAGTGCAGAAGCTCAAGGTTCGGCTCCTAATGACGATGTTGTAGATGCTGATTATGAGGTAGTTGACTAATTATAGTCAGCTTGGACAAAAAAGGATAATAACTTGAGTAATAAAAGAGATTATTATGAGGTTCTAGGGGTTGATAAGTCGGCTGATGAGGCACAGTTAAAGAGTGCCTACAGAAAACTGGCTATGAAATATCACCCCGATAGGAACCCAGATGACAAGGAAGCTGAACAAAAATTCAAAGAAATAAATGAAGCCTACGAGGTACTGCACGACGCTGAAAAACGTAGTATGTACGATAGGTACGGACATGCTGGCGTAGACCCTAATATGGGGGCTGGAGGCTTTGGTGGCTTTAGCTCAGGCGGATTTGAAGATATTATTAATGAGTTTTTTGGTGGTGGATTTAGCTTTGGTGGTGGCGGTGGTGCATCTCGCGCCTCAAGACCTACCAAGGGGCAGACTATACAAATGTCCATCAGTATAGATTTTAAAGAGGCTATATTTGGTTGCACTAAACAAATTTCATACCATAGGACAGAGGATTGTTCTGAGTGTTCGGGAAGTGGTGCAGCCAAGGGAACAAAGGTCAATACTTGTTCAACCTGTAATGGAACAGGTAGAATACAGACTACTCAAAGGGGAATTTTTGGTCAACAGATTGTTGAACATAGGTGTTCTAGTTGTAGCGGTAAGGGTAAGACCTTTGAACAGGCTTGTAATATCTGTAAGGGCAAGGGTATAGTCAAGAAAAAACGTACTATAGAGGTTAAAATCCCAGCAGGAATTGACGAAGGACAGGTAATGCCACTTAGGGGCGAGGGAAATCTCGGCTCAAATGGTGGCCCTAGGGGCGACGTTCACCTACTGATTAGGGTAAAAAAACACAATGTGTTTGAGCGTGATGGGCTTAATATATACTGTGAAATGCCAGTAACGATAGTTCAAGCGACCTTAGGCGATGACTTAGTTGTTCCTACGCTAGAGGGCAAGGTTAAGTACACAATGAATGAGGGTACGCAAACTGGTACTGTCTTTAGGTTAAAAGGCAAGGGAGTTCCGAGTCTTAGGTCAGGTAATAGGGGCGACCAGTATGTTAAAATCATCGTAGAAACACCACAAAATTTGACTGATGAGCAGAAAGAAAAATTAAAGGAATTTGGTACTATGATGGGCGAGGACGTCCATGTTAAACAAAAGTCGTTCTTTAATAAGATAAAGGATATGTTTGACTAATTTAGAGTGCGAGAAATGGGGACATTCTTGTGCCTATAACTTCCCGAATTTCTAGCTACTCTAAATAATAAAAATTAAATTGAGAAAGAATAGGTAATATGTCAAAAAACAAAACTCATTTTGTATGTCAAACTTGTGGGATGGTACATGCCTCGTGGTTAGGCAAGTGTTCTGCCTGCAATGAATGGGGAAGCTTAGTCGAAGAAGTGATAGCAAATACTTCTTCGGCTTCTTTAAATTTAGGGATTTCATCTAATAACAAGCCCACAAAAATATCCGATATAAAATATGAAAACTACGATAGGCTCTCTAGTGGGTTTAAAGAACTAGACCTAGTCTTAGGTGGTGGCATAGTCGATGGAGCCTTGATATTGGTTGGGGGCGACCCAGGGATTGGTAAGTCGACTCTTTTACTACAACTAGCTAGTAATGTGTCAAAAGAAAGAAAGGTTTTATACGTATCTGGCGAGGAGTCCTTGTCTCAGATAAAACTTCGTGCAGAACGCATAGGAGCTGGTAAATCAGATATAACACTTCTTAGCGAAAATGAGATTTCTAGGGTTATACAGACTGCTAAAAACGATGAATACGAGATACTTATAATCGACTCTGTGCAGACTATGTATGATGAGAACATTACATCAGCTCAAGGCTCTGTATCTCAAGTTAAGGAAGTTACATCAAAATTAATGCACCTAGCCAAGTCAGAAAATGTAGTTGTATTTATAATAGGGCACGTTACAAAGTCAGGTTCTATTGCAGGACCAAAGGTACTTGAACATATAGTCGATACTGTGTTATATTTTGAGGGAGAGAAAAACAGCCTATACAAGATAATAAGGGCAGTTAAAAATAGGTTTGGTTCTACCAATGAACTAGGTATTTTTGAAATGAAAGAGAGCGGACTTGTCGGCGTTAGCAATCCATCGGAAATCTTTATTTCTCATAGGACTAAGGGCGAGGCTGGTTCAGTTATTACAGCTAGTTTAGAGGGAACTAGACCGTTATTACTAGAGGTTCAGGCACTTTGTTCTGTGAGTTCTTTTCCATCTCCTAGACGTATAGCTCTTGGAATGGATTATAATAGACTCAATATATTGCTCGCCGTTATGGAAAAGAAATTAGGAATTACGATGAATAGTTTTGACGTGTATGTCAACCTAGTCGGTGGGGTAAGTGTCAGCGAACCCGCTATAGATATAGCGGTAGTCTCGGCTATTATATCGAGTTATAGAAACAAGCCTATCAAAAAAGATATTGCCGTGTTTGGAGAGCTAGGACTGGCTGGAGAAATAAGACCTGTATCAAATAGTGAAAAAAGAATTAAAGAAGCTGTTAATTTAGGTTTTAAAACTATTATAATTCCAAAGGTAGGGAGTAAAGAATTTTTTAAAGTTAACAGTGAAAAAGATAGTGTAGAGATTTTGTCTATTTCAAAATTGACTGAATTAAGCGATTTGTTGTTTTAGGTTTAGCTGTATTAAGATCCATTCGACTACGTAATGCTAACGCATTACTTCGCTCAGGATGACAGTTGTGTCATTCCGACCGTAGTGGAAGAATCTTGCAAAAAGGAGAAATATGAAGAAGTTATTGAATACATATATAGTTCCGCATCCACCAGTTATTGTGCCAGAAATAGGCAAAAGCGAGAGTGAGTATTGCCAAGATACTAAAAAGGCAATGAAA
>PDWI01004553.1_pt1 | contig 18531 bp, 21 predicted proteins | sample 1430891 | NCBI WGS metagenome assembly PDWI01 (sample SAMN01162508, study PRJNA174530) | Oral metagenome, whole genome shotgun sequencing project. | biome: Marine environment; feature: Marine mammal; material: Swab sample of the gingival sulcus; isolation source: swab sample of gingival sulcus...
ATAGACAACATGGAAATAATAACATTAAGAGATCAAAAAAACTTGTTCGACGTGCTCGCATTAAGGGCTAACGAAGTTGAGATGCTTGCAAGCTTTATTTATTATGCAATTTGCACAACAGGAAACGATGCGCAAGCAAGAGAAGAAATTAAACTTGCAAAACAGTTCGTAAAAATGAGTGGACATTTTGTGATAGAGAGAAAGCGCGAATTAAAAAGAAATATAAATAAATGAGGCTAATTTTTGTGATTATTTTATAATCACTTATATTTGCCTCATCAAAATAATAGAGATTATGGGAAAAAGGAATTATAACACCACATATGGGTCGGGAGGACGAAAGAACCCCGAACGACCTCTATTATCGTTGGTGACTCTAAGTGTGGTGTTATTTATTGAAAATTTTTCGCCGTATGGCTGGTAGACCAACAAAACAAGGGTTGGATTATTTTCCGCTCGATGTTGATTTTTTCAATGATGAGAAAATCGAGCTTGTCTCCGCCAGATTCGGTGTCAAGGGCGAGATTATTACTATCCGTTTACTCTGTAAGATATACCGCAATGGATATTACACGGTATGGGATGAGGATGAGTGCACGCTGCTTGCGAAACGCGCGGGTGATGGTTTCACCCCTTCGTTAGTGAGGGAGATTGTGTATGGATTGGTGCGGCGCGGGTTCTTCGATGAATCCCTTCTTCACTCGTTTGGGATCTTATCCTCCAAAGCCATCCAAAAACGGTATATGCGCGCGGTGAACGATAGAAAAGAAATCGAAATTGACGAGAGGTTTTGGCTAATTGATAAGCCTAAAAATGCCAAAATTTCAATTAATCGGCGAGAAATGGCAATTAATCGGCGAGAAATTATAATTAATCACCCGATTAATTCACAAAGAAAAGAAAAGAAAAGTATATCGCTTAAATTTCCTTATCAGGAAATTATAAGCTCGTGGAATTCCATGTGTGGAAATTCCACCTTTTCGAAGGTTTTGAAGCTAACGGAAGCGAGAAAAAGCAAAATCCGCTCCCGTCTCGAAGAGTTTGGCAGCAGTGAGGAAGAACAGCTCCTAATGGTTGAAAAACTTTTCGAGAAAGCTCAAAACTCAACTTTCCTGCGCGGTGAAAACCGCTCGGGGTGGAGAGCAACTTTCGACTGGTTTTTCGAAAATTCGAGAAATTGGGTGAAGGTTTTGGAGGGTAACTACGACAACAAAAGCGTAACAGGCTATGAAACAGGTCGCGGAGGTGATTCCGGCAGCCGTGAGCGAAAGGAATACATCGCTCGAAAGGCAGCAGAAGCAATTGCCGAATGTAACAGCGCAAGTGGTTGAAAGATACGGGGATTCGGAAAAGTTTCTGAAAGCCCTGAATCCGAGCATTCAGCTTGCGGTTGCGGCAAATATTGAAAGGGCATACATGGGGTATTCGCCGAGACTATCCGCCGTATGCAAGGCTTATTCGCCGAAAGTCGCTGAAACATGGCTGCTCGCACAGCTTGAAAACTTGAATGACTTTTGCGGGGTGAAAAACAAAATGTCTATCCCACAGATGGTTGAGCTGGCTAAAATAATTCTTGTTGAAGGTTATTTTTTGAAAACCAGCGAACTAATGCTATTTTTCTACCGTTTTAAAACGGGGAAATATGGCGTCTTCTACGGCGTTGTAGACCCGCAGCAGATAATGGCAGGACTCGGACAGTTTATCCGTGAAAGAATTGAGGAACTCGGTTATTATGAGCGTATTGCTATCAACAAAAGGATAGAGGAGCAGAAAAAGCGTGAAAGCGAGTGTATTTCTTATCAGGAGTTTTTAGAAATGTCAAACGGTAAGGAGGTGAACGAGAGGGGGTGAGGTGTAGAGAATGAATGTTTTTGAGGCTAAAAGAGTGCTGCGTGATTTCCAAAAATGGCGGCGCGGCGCGGATATGGATATGCCTAATCCGCGCGTGGTCGGCGAGGCGATAGATTTCGCCTTGCGGGTGTTGAGAGTAAAATCGAGAGAGCATGGCGGCGAAGAAAAATAAAACGCAAGCAGGCGCAGACCTTTTCACGATGATTTGCCGGAGCGACTTCGGCGTCGACGTCGTCCGCGAATTTATCTTCCACCCCACGCGCCGTTGGCGATTCGACTACGCTATCCCGGCATTGAAAATCGCTATAGAAATCGACGGCGGGGTCTGGATTAACGGCAGGCATAACAGAGCGTCAGGATATTTGAAAGATTTAGAGAAATTCAACGCGGCTGCATCTTTGGGGTGGGTGGTGCTGAAATTCACACCTTCGGAACAGTATAAGCGCGGAACTTTTGAGCTTATAGGGATAACGGTAAATAACAGGATAAACGCCGTCTGACATTTTTTTAAGTCTTAGTGATTATATTATAATCGTTTTTTACTACTTTTGTGGTAAAAATAAAACGAAATGGTTAGAGTAGAAGAAATAAGTCTGTCGAGGATTCAAGCCAACAAGGCCAATCCGCGATTGATAAGAAACGAGAAGTTTGAAAAGCTTGTCAACTCGATACTTATATTTCCCAAAATGCTTGAAATAAGGCCTATTGTAGTCGATTCGGCTTTTGTCGCGCTTGGGGGAAATATGAGATATAGGGCGCTGTCGTTTATATCCGATTTGTCGATAGAAGAAATAAAGCAGCGGATTTGCGGCATGCGCGAATTCAGCAAGAAGACTGATGCTGAAAAAGAAAATCTTTTCGAATATTGGAGTCTGTGGAAAGATGCTCAGAATGTCTTTATCATAAAGGCAGACGAGCTATCAGACGAAGAAAAAAAGGCCTTCATCATAAAAGACAATATCGCCTATGGCGAATATGACTGGAGTATTCTTGCAAACGAATGGGATTCGGAGGATTTGGACGATTGGGGGCTTGATGTATGGCAAGGAGAGGAGTCCGAAAGAGGAGCAGATTCAGCATCTGATGATACGGGTAGCGTATCTCTGCAAGATAGATTTGTTGTCCCCCCGTTTTCCGTTCTTGATACGCGTAAAGGTTATTGGCAAGATAGGAAAAATCTTTGGCGAGATATTATAGGCGATATGGGGGAAAGCCGCAACGATTCTCTTATAAAATCGCCTGAAATAAAGTACAAATCTTTGTACTTGAAATCGCGCAAGCGGAGGGAAGAACTCGGGATAAACTTCCGCGAATATCTTGAAAAATATGTATCGGAAGAAGAGAAAGAAAAAGAAGCGTCGAAGGTGTTGTCCGCGGGCGTGTCGTTGTTCGACCCTGTGCTGTCGGAAATCATGTGTAAGTGGTTCACGCCTGCAAAAGGCGCGAAAATCTTTGATTGCTTCGCCGGCGACACGCAAAAAGGGCTTGTTTTCGCTTCTTGCGGATGCGAGTTTACAGGTATTGAGCTGCGACAAGAGCAAGTCGATATTAACAACAAGGTCATAAAGGACATAGGTTTGCCAATCAGATATATCTGCGACGACGGGAGGAATGTCGCCAAGCATTTCGGGGCTGAAAGTCAAGATATGCTGTTCAGCTGTCCGCCCTATTTTGATTTAGGAGTTTATTCAGACCTCGAAAACGATGCTAGCAATCAAGGTACTTACGAAGACTTTATTGCGATTCTGCGCGAGGCGTTTACTTCTGCGCTTACGTGCCTGAAAGAAAACAGATTCGCTGTCGTAGTTGTGGGCGATGTAAGAGACAAAAAAACAGGAAACTATTATAGATTTGCGGATGATATTAAAGGAATTTTCGCGGAAAACGGGGCGGGACTTTATAACGAGATAATTCTTGTCGAAACAGCAGCGTCGACGGCTTTGCGTGCGTCGCTAAGCATGGATACGCGAAAAGTCGGGAAGATGCATCAAAACGTACTTGTTTTTTTTAAAGGCAACCCCAAAAAAATAAAAAGCGACTTTAGCAGGATTGAAGTTAATGAAGAGGATTTAGCCTTGTTTTATGACAAGAACAAAGAGGAGGTAGAGAATGGGACATGTGAAAATAGCTAAGCGAAAAATTAAAGAAGCACGACTTGATATTGCAGCTGAGCTGTATAAGCGAGGATATTCGATGCGTAAAATTCAGGCGGAAGTGATTAGACGACTTGAACTAAAGTCGTATTCACTGCAAACGGTTCACAGAGATGTGCAATATTTATTAGCAGAATGGCGCGAAAATCGACTGAAAGACATCGATGAGGCTATACAGCTTGAACTCGAAAGAATCGACGATATCATACGCGAATGCTGGGAGCAATGGGATAAATCGAAGGAAGATTATAAAAAGACAGCGAGTAAGCGGAAGGGCGCACCTTCAAAAACGGAAGGGCAAACCTCTATAAAAACAATATATCGCGAAGAGGTTGAAACAGATGTTGTGCGTCTTGGTGATGTATCTTATCTAACCGAAATTCGGCACCAGCTTGCGGAACGGCGTAAGCTGCTCGGTTTATACGCACCTGAAGAAAAGAGCGTAAAGATATCGGAATACGATTTAAGTCAGTTGTCCGAAGAACAAAGAGATGTCCTTTTATCAATCGGAGAAGAGGCGTTGAATGGGGAAAATAAATAAATCCGATTATGCCGCTATGGGGGTGCAACTTGTCGGGGAAAAATGTAGAGAGGATTTTTTTTATTTCGTTCGAGTTTTTTGGGACGTGATAATAAAGGAATCACCGGTTTACAACTGGCACATAAAAGCTCTATGCGAAGAATTGCAGACGCTCGCAGGATTCATTGTGCGTCGCGAGAAAAAGCCTTATGACCTGATAATAAACATCCCGCCGGGAACAACAAAATCGACAATCGTAACAATTATGTTCCCGGCGTGGCTTTGGACGGTCGATCCTACGATGAGGATAATAACGAACTCGTATTCCAGCGACCTTTCAATAGAGCATGCGATTAAAAGCCGCGATATTATAATAAGCGACAAGTATCGACGTCTGTTCCCTGATGTCGAATTACGTCGCGATAAGGCTGCAAAATCTTCATACGAAAACACGCTAACAGGAGCACGATATACAACATCAACGGGTGGAACTATTACAGGTAAACACGCTCATATTATAATTAACGACGACCCTCTTAACCCTCAACAGGCGGCATCGGATGCAGACAGGAGAACAGCAAATGAACACACGAAAACGCTCGCGAGTAGAAAGGTAGACAAAAAGAATACACCTACAATAACTATTATGCAACGATTGCATGAAAAGGATGTTACGGGTTATATACTATCAAAAAAAGGAGAAAAAATACGCCATATATGCCTGCCTGCCGAACTTTCTGATAATGTTAAGCCTTCCGAATATAAATCGAGGTACATTGACGGGCTACTTGATCCTGTTAGGCTATCTCGCGAGGTGCTTGAAGAGCAAAAGGTGGATTTAGGCTCTCGGGGGTATTCAGGACAGTTTGACCAGAATCCCGTCGCAGACGGTGGTAACATCGTAAAGGCTGAATGGTTCAATTATATCTCCCCCTCCGATTTCGCACGTTTACACGGGAACGAGCCTGTCGTATTCTTTATTGACACGGCCTTCAAGGAGCAGGAAAAACGGCGCAAGGACGGGGAGAGTAAAAACGACCCCTCAGGCATCATCGGGACATGTCTCATCGGGCGTAACATGTATGTTACGTGCGCCGCAAAGGTGTATAAGAAGTTCCCCGACTTGGTCAGATTCGTGCCGGATTTCGCTCTCGCGAACGGTTACACGGGGAAAAGCTCTATCCGAATCGAGCCGAAGGCTAACGGCATATCCGTTGTAGACCAATTGCGCGAATCAACGAGCTTGAATGTACGCGAAATAGATAGCAAATTGATAAGGGAAAGTAAGGAAACGAGGCTTACAGGTGTATCGCCGAAAATCGAATGCGGAAGGGTGTTTCTCGTCGCTGCAGCATGGAACGAGGAACTCGTTGAAGAGGTCTGCGGCTTCCCCGCAAAACCTCACGATGAGTATGTAGACTTAATTAGCTATGCTATTGACTATCATTTAAAAGAAAAGAAAAAGAAGAAGGGCAATTCAGAACTATTGGAAAATTTATATTAACGATTATGGCTAACGAAGAAAAAAAACGAGAACAGGGGCAAAGTATTGAAGATGTTATCGCTCAATTAAAAAACAAGAGTATAATATTGCCTCATTGGGAAGAGCGATTGAAAAAAGAGTATTATCCCCACCTGCACCCTGTAATGGATAACACTTTGTATCGTGACAAAGTTGGGAAAAATGGTGTCGTAAAGGTAACGAGGGCGACGCGTGGACTGCAGCGACGCGCCGTTAAAATTATGACAGGAATGATGTTTGGCATCGCAGTTGAGCGAATATACACGCATACTAACAAGGACAGCAAGGATGAAGCCGCAGCCGCGAAAATACTTGAAAATATATTTGACGTGGCTCGAATTGATGCTCTTAACATTGAGAGAGGAATAAAGCTCTTCGCTTCTTGCGAAATAGCCACGCTCTGGTATGCCTTGAAACAAGACAATTGCCTCTACGGTCAGCCTTCTAAAATAAAGCTGAAATGGCGAAATTTCTCCCCTATGTCAGGCGAACGTATATATCCATTAATGGATGAATACGGCGACATGGTGGCGCTTTCTTTCGAATACAGCAGACAGGAATCCGGAAAGTCTGTCATTTATTTTGATTCATACACCGCGACATCGCACATTAAATGGCGCAAGTGCGAAAATGACTGGGAAGAACTGGAAAAAGAAGATATTGCCGTAATCGGGAAAATACCGGCTATTTATGGATATCGTGAGACTCCTATATGGGAAGATTCGAACAACGTCGAGGAAATAGAATGGGCATACAGCCGTAACGGGAACTACCTGCGCCGGAACTCCGTTCCAATTTACGAAGTTTGCGATGATGAGGATATAGATTTCGGGAAAGAAAAAGATGACGATGAAAGGCTTATCTTACACCTATCATCTAAGGGGAAATCGGGATATAAAACGTGGGATCAGGCAACTGACAGTTTAAAGTTCCATACCGACGGTCTTGAACAAGGGTTCTTCTCTGACATTCAGCTCCCGAATTTCAGCTTCGACGAAATGAAAGGCGTTGCCGCGAGCGGCGAATCAAAAAGATATATGTTCGTCGAATCGCATATTAAAGTGCTTGAAGAGCAAGGGATGTGGCTTGAGTTTTTCGGCAGAGAGGTAAACGTAATCAAATCCTTCGCGAAAGTGATGTTTCCAAAACTCGCACAGGCGTTTGATAATGTAAGGGTTAAAAGTATCATTACCCCGTTTTCTATTACCGACGAAAAGGACACGATTAATAACAGCACAAGCGCAGTTGGAGGAAAAGCTATCGCCAGCCGCCGCACGGCGATAAGGCGTCTCGGATGGACAGATGACGTCGAAGATGAAATAGCCGAAATAGAAAAAGATGAATTGTCCGGAATATCAGAACCCACGTATTGATGATATAGAGAAGAATGGCTAAAAAGATAAGCAAATGGGATGAGCAGCATATCCGCAACTCGTCGAAATATGCTCGTCAGCTCAATGAGCTATATCGCATATTAACGCGTGAAGCTGCCGCTATCGGTGTCAATGTGTCAAACTTTAACCCCAACAGGCCATTTTCTTTTTCTGATTATCCACAGACGAAAAAACGAGTTGAAAAGCTGTTGCAGAAGTTGCAGAACGATATGCAGGCTATTATTGTTAATGGTGTCGATTCAGAATGGACTTTGGCAAATAACAAAAATAGCGAACTTTCGCGACACATTTTCGGCGATAACATCGGCAAGTTAACACCTTATCAGTACCGGAAGTATTTCAGCAACAATGACAATGCGCGAAAGGCCTTCTTAGCACGAAAAAACTCCGGCATGACGATTTCTGATAGAGTGTGGAAATACACCTCGCAATTCAAGAATGAAATCGAAATGGCGTTAGATATAGGAATTAGGAGCGGTTTGCCGGCAGGCGAAATGGCGCGCGAACTGAGACACTATCTTCAACATCCGGATAAGATATTCCGGCGCGTGCGTGATGAACATGGGCGCCTGCATCCGTCTAAAAACTCCTTGCTGTTTCGTCCCGGTGCGGGAGTGTACCGTTCGAGCCAAAAAAACGCCGAACGACTGGCGAGAACTGAAACAAACATGGCTTATCGCACTTCAGATTGGCTTCGTTGGCAACAATTTGATTTTGTCGTCGGATACGAAATAAAACGCTCCAATAATCCATACCCCTGTCCTATTTGTGAAACTCTAAAAGGAAAATATCCGAAAGATTTTAAATTTACAGGCTGGCATCCGCAATGCCGATGTTTCGCAGTCAGTATTTTGAAAACACCGGAGGAATTATTCGATAAGAATAATACTAACAGCGTAAATGAGATAACAGATGTTCCTCTTCAATTTAAAAGCTGGATTAAAGAAAACAAGAATCGAATTGCCGTATCAGCCTATAATGGTACGACGCCGTCGTTTCTTCTTGAAAATGATAAATATGTAAACATTGCGGGTCTTAAAGCAACAAAACAACAAAGAATCATCGCTGATTCTCGTCGTGCATATTTGCGATACAATACAACATTTTGGGAACGAGACTATTTTAACAAAGAAAACGGAGGTTATTTAGTAATAGACAACGCAAGAGTCCGCCAATCGCAAATCAGCAAAGCGGAAAAGGCGAAGTTTGAAAAAGAGAGAGCCATGTCGCGTGTATTTGCACAAAATGGGTATAATATTGAGATGCTAAAAGAAGAATCTGGAAAAAGCTCGGCAGATGTGCTGATTAATGGTCTTCGAGCTGATTTGAAGAGAACGAGCAGTCATAACAATATTATAAAGTATGCAAAAAAGGCGGTTCGTAAGCAAGGATCTGATATTGTTTTATTTCAGTTTGATATCGAGACAAAAGAAGTACATAGGTCGATATTGAATTTAAGGAAAATCGGAATAAAAGGGTATTATTTTTTCACAGATAGAAAAGACTGTGTTTTCGAAATTTAGAAATAGGACAGCCTCGCCAAAGCGAGGCTGAACAGTTGGTGCGAGCCGCCCGAAGCGTAACACGCCCCTATTTTTGTACAAATATAACAAGTCTTTTTTAAATGGCAAAAATATTTCAAAAAAAACTTATTGAAACATAGAATGTATAGTATAACTGTGTATTGCAATTATTGCTTCTTACATCTTATTTTTATTGAAGACTTGTCATCTGTTTGGTGCATCTTTAATTCACACTGATTTCCGGACAGTGAAAGAATATCATATTTTAAATATTCTTCTCCATCAATGTAGCAGATGACTGTTTTACCTTGCGCTTTGTATGTTCCGTCTCCGTCTCCAAAAAATCCACGCCCCGAATATGTCCCATCGGAATTGAATGTTGCATAAGTGGGCTTGAAATGCTTTTCTGCAATGGATGATGTTACGTCAAGCATCGTGCCATTTTCTCGCTCAACATGCGTAACACGCCAAGTCCCATAGATGGTTTCAAGTGGATAATCAAATTTATTCGTCGGTTCATCTTTCGAACAACTGATAGATACAATCGCCAGTACTGCGAGGAAGACCGTTGCAAGTAATTTTTTTTTCATAGATTTTTTATTTTAATGATTTATGAACGCAAATATAATTCTTTTTTTTTCGACAAAAACCTTATTTTATTTTTTCATAAAAAATATCTTCTTGTGCCTCATCAATAATATGTTTATTATTTTATGTGATTATTTTGTAATCATATTAGAAAAAGTAATTATATTTGCAAAATATAAACTTATTAGTCAAATAATCGATTATGAAAAAGAAATTATTAGAGGCATTAAAAGCGCGTTTTGACGGGGTTAATGAATCGATCCTTAGCAGGATAGCCGATAAGCTGGCAAAGACTGTAACAAAAGAAGAAGACGTCGATACTACAGTTGAATCGATGACATTGCAGCAAGTAATAGACAGCGAGGCTGATCGTCGAGCTACAGAAGCATCGCAAACAGCTGTTGCTAACTATGAAAAACGGCACTCTTTGAAAGAGGGCAAACCTGTTGATGGGGGAGAACAGGTAAAAGAAGGTAACCCCGCAGGTGGAGACGGAGGAGGCGATTTGAAGGGGGGCGACCTTGCGGATCGGATTTCGGAAGCTGTTAAAGCTGCTGTAAATCCGTTAATGCAAGAGATTGAAACCCTAAAAAGTGGTAAAGTTTCTGACGCTCGCAAGCAGCAACTTGACGATGTAATCGCGAACACTTCCGATAAATTTAAAACTCGGATTACAAACTCTTACAAGAGGATGAATTTCAAAGACGATGAAGATTTTAATGCGTTTTTGGAAGAAATTAAAACGGAAGCGGAAGATGACGAAGCGGACACGAGGTCAACGGGGGCTGTTTTTGGTCGCCCAAAAGTAGGACAACAGGCTCCTAAAGATGAAGTTCCTAAGCACATACAAGAGTATTTTGATGGGAAAGGAAAAGATGAAGGGCAAAATTTTTAATGTTTAATATTTAAAATGTAAAAAAATGGCAATGACTGTAAAAAGGCGCGCGGATGCGCCGACAAAAACGGTTTTCCTGCATCGGTTAGCGGACATTCGGGGTGGTGTCGGTATTAAGACATCGAATCTCGGAGGGGATTTCCTGCACGAAGGGACACCGATTAGCGCACCGGAAAACGGATTATGCGAAGTTGTAAAGATTGCTCGCGTGTCGAAAGCTGTAACAGCGGCCGCGACAGAAATAGAAGTTGACAAAGGATGTCAATTTAAGGTGGGGGATTTCGTTATGTCGAAATTGAAGGGCAAGGCTTACGCCATAACGGCGATTGATAAGACTAACGATGCGAAGGATGTTATCACCGTCGGCACGGCTCTCGGTGAAAAAATTGAGGTTGGCGGCTATATTTTCGAGGCTGAAAAAGAGAGCGCAGACAACAAATCTGCATTGAAAGTCATACCGGCGGCACTATGCGGCACGGGAAACGTCGTTAAACAAGGCGACAACATCTTCACGGATGCGTGGGTTATAGCTGTTACGCACGACATTCCGCTGCCGGATGAAATCGCTGAACACCTGAAAGGTATTATCAACATTTGAAAGGAGGATAAATAATGATTACAAGGACATTAATAGAAGGCCTGAACTCGAGGATATTGCAGGCCAAAGTCGATCGGATTGACGTTAAACCGTTCCTTTTCGGGAAGCATTTCCCTGTTAAAAAGGTCAACGCGTTTACGTGGAAGATGCTGACGAATCAGCGGGGAAGCTATAATGTTGCGGCTGATGTTGTCGCTGATAATGCGACCTTGCCTCGTAAAAGTCGTCCGATTTTCCAATCGGCCACTGGTGATTTGCCAAAATTGGCAATATCGCGCGAAATGAAACGCTCTGAAATAAAAGACTATCAAGTCGCTCTCGCACTTGCAGGCGACCCCTATGCGCTTGAATTAGTGCAGTATTGGGCTGACGACGTGGAGTTCTGCTTCACAGGGGTTCAGTCAGAGTTAGAGTATATAGCTTGGGCGTTGGCGTCGAACGCGGGCAAATTGCATTTTAACAACAGTAATAACGCCGCTATCGCCTCTGAATTTGACCTTGACTATCAGGTCGATGACAGTCAGAAGATGAAAACGTCTGTGGCTTTCTCGAACAAAGCAACGGCGGATGTGATAGGAACTATCGTGGACGCTGTAAAGCAGGGAAAGAAAAACAAGGCAAATATCAAATATGCCTTTGTGAACCTCAACACGTTCTATCAGATTTCAACTTGCGATCAAATTGTCAAAAATTCAGCTTCGTACATTCAAAATCTAACAAGCACGGCGCAAACGCCAGACTTGACAACCATTAACGCGATGCTATCTAAACAGGCATGGTGTAACGGAGTTCAACTCATCGTTGTAGACCAAGATATTACGCGTGAAAAGGCAAATGGCGAAAGCGTAATGGGTAACCCTTTTGCGGACGACAGAATCGTGTTTTCGGAAACTCAAATATTGGGGACTACTCAATACGATATCCTGCGTGACAATAGTCAAGTAGCCATGCGAGCTGAGCGTGCGCACACGGTGGTTAAGAAGTATTCTACACCGGAACCGCTCGTCGAGGTTACGTTTGCAGAGGCCGATGCCGTACCTGTTTTGGACACTGCGTACAAGAACATTTACGTTCGTACGGACGCGTCAAATTGGTAGGATAATGGTAACTGTTATGCAATCCCTGCAAGGCCTCAACGCCTACCCTATACCTGCCTATACTTTGCAGGATATAGCGACGGCGCGCGGTCTGAATCTCGAAAACGACGCGAATCTGGAAGTTCGAGCAACTTCCGGATTTCGCCTCGCGAAAGCTGATGTATTGATGTGGCTGTCGGGTGCTCCCGATGTTTCACAGGCGGGTATTTCGTATAGCTTTACGGATAACGACAGGCTTAATTTCAGGCGTCAAGCTTCTGCGATATATAAGGATTGCGGGGAAGCGTTATCGGGTGCATCATACGGATACAAAGGGGAAAGATTGTGATTATGGTTATTGTAAACGGTGAAATAATGGCAAAAATAAAGAAGGGCGGAGGGCTTGACGGTAATGGCAATCCGGTTCGTCCATCTTCGGAATGGAGCATTCCCATTCCTTGCCATATCACCGTTAACAAGCGCAGTACTTTCGGTAGACAAAACGGTAATTCCTTTACGATTGCTTCTTATGAAATCCTGATTGAGCCGCAACCTTTCGTAAACGATGGAGTTGTCAGATTGAGATACGCGACAGGCGAAGACTTGGGAGAGTTCCCGATAATGTTTCCGCCTGAATATCTTGAAACTGTTAGAGCGACCAAAATCGTCGTATAACATGCCGATGAAGCAAATAACGCCGATGTCGGCGGTGCAGGACTATTTGAACGAACAGATAGAGGAGAAACAAAAAATACTCCTTGAAATTGTTTTTTACGTTGGTGAAGCAGGGCTTTTCGTTGCTCGCGTTAATGGTTCTTATATCGACAGGTCGGGAAACCTTCGAAGCTCTGTCGGTTACGTCGTCGTTAAAAATGGGCAAATCGTATATATAAGTAGCTTCGAGCAAGTTCCTGCGAGGGACGCATCGAATCCGACGATGAGAAAAGGTTCTGATGAGGGGCGAGATTTCGCGAAGAAGGTTATACGCGACTTTCCAGAAGGCGTCGCGCTTGTTGAGGTCGCGGGTATGAATTATGCCGGTTACGTTTCAGCAAAAGGTTATGATGTATTAGATAGCGCAGAGGATGAGGTTAAAAGATTGTTTCTTAGTTTGTTGAAAAAGTATGGATTTATAGTGAAATGACAAAGACGGGGCAACAGGTTGAAAATGATATTTACGGGATGGTTAAAAACAGCCCTCTCGCTGTGCTGATTGACGGTGATGTTTACAAATTTGGCATGCGTCCGAAAGATTCAGAAAAAGAGGATATTATTGTCAAGTTTGTACAGGGCTATGATAGACAGATTCAGTCAGGCACGGTGGTCGTAAACGTGTATATTCCCGATTTTGACCCATACCAAAACGGTATCTTTTCCCGTGATATCACACGATGCACAGAGATAGAAGTCGCCGCCAATAGTTGGGTCAAATCTTTGACTGCTGAAAAATCAAACTATAAATTCCGACTGGCACAAACCATATACACCGAAGAGGAAAAAGAATTGCGACAACATTTTGTAACAATAAGATTGAAATTCAGATTATCAACATTTTAAAAATTTAAAAAAATGGCAGTATTAAGCTGGGGAAAACCCAAAGTAGAAGTTACGCCGTCGATTGGCGGCGCTCCCGGTTCGAGCGCGGTATGGAAAGCGTTCCCGGAAATCAAGGAAAATACGGCGAAATTGACGCCGACAAAAGGGACGAAAACGGAAGCAAAGCAGGAAGGAGGCGAAACGGTCGATGTTCGTTTCTCAAAGAACTCATTTATGTTTGAATGTGAAGTTTTTGTGAAAAAAGGCGACGTCAGACCTATCGAGGATGAGGACGGCCTTATTGTCGACGATTACGCGCTGCGACTTACCCCAGAAGATGAGGAGACGGAGGGGTTCTTGATTGAATGCGCGACCGTATCGGTCGAAGAAAGCTGGTCTTCGGCAGACGGAAAGTTATTGAAATATAACTTCGACGTTAAAAAGCCAGCAGCGGGAAAAATGGTTAAGCCCTATTCAGGATTAGGCGTTTCACCTAAAATGCTGGATTTCACGAAAGACGCGGACACGACAGGAAAAACGATTACCGCGACGGCAACGGGAAGCGTAACCGCTTCTTCGAGCGAATCTTGGGCGACAACGTCGGTGTCTGGAAAAGTTGTCACTGTTAAGGTTACGGCGAACTCCGGAGCCGCACGTACGGCTGTTGTTACGGTCAAGGCTGACGGAAAACAGGCGACTGTATCTGTATATCAAGCAGGCGTGTAAAGGAAGCGGAGGATGCGCAATCCTCCGCACATAGCGGGATGGAGCAGCGGTAGCTCGTTGGGTTCATACCCCAAAGGTCGAGGGTTCGAATCCCTCCCCCGCAACACAGAAAAACGATGTTGTTATGGATAAAGAAAAAATTGAAAAAAAGGTCGCGCAAACGGTGCTGCAAGAACCGGTGGAGATAATCGTCCGGGATATGGTTTTTCGCGTCGCTCCGCCGAGTACGGCGACATTGATACTTGCATCTGAAGCGATTTCGCAGCTTCCTTATGTGAATCTCGACAGTGAAAACATTGCGAGCGAAAGCCTATATGTCGCGAAAGATTGCCGCGCATTAGGCGAAATCGTAGCTATCTTGATATTGGGAGCGAAAGGCCTAAAAGAGACGCGCACGATAACGGAAAAACGTCTCTTCGGTCTCGTTACGAAAACGCAAGAAATAGAAGTGGATAAAAAAGCCGAGCTTGCGAACAGTCTGCTCGAAGACTTAGAGCCTCGCGAACTGCAAGGCATGCTCGTTAAATTGCTTAACACATTGCAGATTGGCGATTTTTTCGGTTTTACCGCTTCCCTGATAGAAATAAATCTGCTTCGGCGGACAAGGGAGGCGGGAATGACAGCATCTGGGCAGTAATCGCTGGCATGGTGAAGGGCTTTAACCTTTCAATAGAATACGTGCTTTATGAGTTGAGTTATGTAAACATGATAATGTATAGCTCTGTGCTTCCGAGCTATAACGATAAGAAAAAAAATGAAGCAGGCGACGACGAAGTAATAAAAGCTGACGACCCTGCGAATAAAGAGTTAGTGCGCAAGTTAATGTTCGATTAAGATGTTAAACGAAAAAGGGAAAATATATTTCGGCTTAGGGCTTGATAACAGCCAGTTGAAGTCCGACGCCACACAATCGACTACAATAATAAAAGGTATCGGAGACACGGCCGTAGCGGAAGGAGCGAGAATAGATAACGCCTTCAAGCGAATAGCCGGCGCGGCGGCAACGGTCTTCACCGTCGGCAAGGCAGCTGAATTTGGACAAAAGATTGTTGAGGTTCGCGGCGAAATACAGCAACTCGAAATCGCTTTCGATACGATGCTCGGAAGCAAGGAAAAGGCTGACAGGATGATGTCGGACATAAAAACGCTTGCGCTTAAAACCCCGTATACCTTAACGGAGGTTGCCGGAAACACCAAACAGCTTATCGCAATGGGTATCGCGGCGGAAAAAGCCGCCGATACGGTGAAGATGCTGGGCGATGTCTCGGCGGGTGTCTCCGTTCCCATGTGGCGCATGGCCGTGAACTACGGTCAGGTGGCGGCGTTGAATAAGCTGCAAAGTCGGGAAATCAGAGACTTCGCAATGGCAGGCGTTCCAATAGTCGAGGAACTTGCAACCATGTTAGGCAAGTCATCGGCAGAAATTTACGAACTCGTTGAGGCGGGAGAAATAGGCTTCGCGGAGGTTGAACGAGCCTTTCAGCGCATGACAGGCGCGGGAGGCAAGTTTAACAACTTAATGGAAAAGATGAACGCGTCTGTTCCCGGTCAAATATCGAAACTTAAAGATGAATTCCAACTCGCTCTTAACGCCGTCGGCGAGGCGAACGAAGGTATTATATACAGCACGATTGAAGGAACTTCGACGCTTGTACATCATTATCGGGAAATCGGCGAGGCTGTCGCCGCTCTAATTACCACGTACGGACTTTATAAAGCAGCTCTAATCACGACAGAGGCGTATAGGCAAATGACGAATAGCGTGAGATATGCAGAGGAAGCAAAACAGTTAGCATCTCTTTTGTCTGTTGAACAGCAAGCGCGCGTGGCAAAAATGGGACTGACAAAAGGTACCCTCGAACACGTTGCAGCCGTTAAAGCGGAAATTGAAACAAATATAAGCGCGGCGCAAACATCGTTAGCGAAGTCACGTGCGGAGGTCTCTTCGTCGCATGCCGTGCTCGCAGTGAAAAGGGCGGAATACATCACAGCGAAACAGCTGCAACAGCAGCGCGCGGCGGAACTACTCTCCATTACGGCGACAGGTCGTGCGAAACAAATCGAAACGGCTAAAAGGCGATTGTCGGCAGCGGAAGCCTCGAAAGAATCTGCCGCGATAGCTTTTCAGAATGCTGCGCGCGATTTCTCGGCGAAGAAAATCGCTGTCGAAACAGCAGCTAAAAACGTAAACACGATAACGACGAAGGTCAACACCGTCGCCACGTCAGCTAATGTAACGGCGACAGGACTATTGTCTGTCGCAAAGTTGAAGTTAACGGCGATAGCGGCACGCCTAAATGCCGTTATCGCTGCAAATCCTTATATGATTGCAGCGGCGGCTGTCGTTGCGCTCGGTTACGGAATTTACAAGCTTTTAACTTATCAGACAGACGCAGAAAAGGCGCAAAAAAAGCTGAACGAATCTATGCGCGAAGGCGAGAAATCGATGCAGTCGGAGCGTTATCAAATAGATTTGATGTTCGCTCGCTTAAAGGCGGCGAAAGAAGGCACAGAGGAATACGTGGCAGCTAAAAAGGCGATAATCGACCAATACGGCGAATACTTGAAGAAGCTCGGCGACGAAAAAACAGCGTTGAACGACATCGCGGCGGCTTATGCTGTCGTAACGGAAGAAGCGACAAAGGCTGCACGCGCACGGACAATGCAAAAGATTACCGAAGAGGCGGGAGATATCGTGTCGGAAAAACAGAGCAGCGTTTACGATGACATAGAAAAATATCTGAAAAAGAGCTTAAAAGGGAAAAAGAGCAGCGACGGGAAAATCTCCCTCGCAGACGAGTATCTTATTAAGCTCAAACCGGTTATAATGGGAGGAGCTGAAATAACGTCCGAAGTTGATGCGATAATTAAAAAATTCGATAAAGCACAGTCGTATATGAGCGGTGGCAATCCCTACACGGGGTTTACATACTCGTCATATAACCCTATCCGCGAATATCTTAACGAACTTAAAAGGGTGAAAATGACATCTGAAAAGTCTGTCAAATCCGCTATTCAGAAGTTTGGCGAAATACCGAAAGAAGAAGGATCAGGCGTGGCGGCGTTCGACCCCATGACGGCCTCGCTTAACAGGTTGATGGAAAAGCTCCCGGAAGCAGAGGCGGCATTGGCGGCGTTGCGCAAGGCGGAGAAACCGGATGCGCAGGCAATAGCAGATCAGGAAAAGTTAATCGCGAATATAAAATCGCAGACGGCAGCGCGCGAGGCGGATTTGCGTATTATTCGCGACGTGGAAGCACAGATAAAAAAGCTTCGCGAGGAGCAGAAGAATTACGCGAAGGACGATGACGAATACAAATCTATTGGTCAGCGGATTTCCGCCCTGTCTGCCAAGCTGCCGCAAAAAACAACGCGAAGCAAAGTCCGAACATCGAAGGTCGCCGACGAGCCTCGCGATTACACAGAGCAGCTCGAACGCGAACGCGTTGAAAAAGAAAGGCTTTACAAAGATATAGAGTTCTCGGTTGCGCAAGCGGAGATTGACGCGAAAGGCGAAGGGATTGAAAAAGTTCTCGCGCAAAACAAGCTGAATTTCGATAAGGAAATGGAGCAGATAGAGCGTCAGAAGGCCGACAAACTGCGCAAAATACAAGAGTGGGAACGCACTATTTGGGAAAGTCAGAATCCCGGCTGGGAAAAGAAAAAACAGAAATTCTCGCCTAAAACGACCGTTTTACCGGAAGGCGAAAAGGCGGAGTTTGACAAGATTGGCGAGGGAGCGAAAGCGAAGTTCGTTGAGGCTAACAGGAAGGCGTACGAAGAGGCGTTAAATGATTACACGCAATTCGCTAAAAAATATATCGATAAAGCTAAGGAGTTCGAGGAAAACATAAAAAACCTCGAAAACAAAGGTACAGCGGCGGAAACGCTTGAGGGAGTTAAGGCGATGCAGGCGAATATCTTATCGTCGCTCGACGAGGAGATGAACATAAAGGAGCAATCTTTTGTGCAATTCGTTGAAGGCATGGTCGATATGGGCTTGGAACAGCTCCTCGAAGCGTTGAGCAAGGCAAAAGACGCGTTGCAGGCCGAGCTGGCTAACGGCGGAAGCGACAAAGCGAAAGTAAAGCAGCTGCAAGCGCAGGTCAAAACGCTCACGGCGAGAATTGAGGAGCTGACATCTGCGAA
>PDWI01020232.1_pt1 | contig 18530 bp, 20 predicted proteins | sample 1430891 | NCBI WGS metagenome assembly PDWI01 (sample SAMN01162508, study PRJNA174530) | Oral metagenome, whole genome shotgun sequencing project. | biome: Marine environment; feature: Marine mammal; material: Swab sample of the gingival sulcus; isolation source: swab sample of gingival sulcus...
TGTTCCACCAAAGTAGGTATTAATTTCTTGTAGTCCACGACAAATACCAAACACTGGCATATTGTTTTTTACGGCATAATCAAGCAATGAAAAACTGAGTTCATCACGAGTTTCATCAGTTTTTTGCTCTTCGTGAGTAGCATTATATCTGTGTGGTGCAACATTAGAATAGCTTCCTGTTAACAGTATGCCATCAAGGTTTTTCAGCACTGCTTCTAAATTATTACTTTTTACCACTTGTTCAGGCAGTAGCACTGGCGTTCCACCAAATATTTGAATGCTATCAATATATTTATCGTGTACGGCTTGCCCTGGTTGCCCTTGAATATCCTTACGACAGCAGATAATTCCAATAATTGGTTTTGCACTGATATTTGTACTCATATTTTTTATACTCCAACTGTATTCTAATTTATATCCTATTGAATATTTTTATAGATTTTTTGTATATCTATAGTTTACTATGATAATAGTGTAAAAAATAAATTACTTATTGACAAGTATATTTTTCATCATTTATTATATTAATAGTAGAAATTACCTATTATTATCATTATTTATAGCTCTATAGGTTTATTTCTTGCATTATTTTTATAACTATTTAGTGTGTTTGTCGCATCTTACGATTTAAACGGTATTTTGAGAGGCAAGCGTATTCCTCTCAACCAAGTAAAAAAAGCAAAAGCTGGCGGAGTACGACTTCCACTATCAATTCTCGGTGTTGATATTTGGGGACAAGACGTATTGTCTTCTGCAATTGCCGATGGAGATATTGATGGGCTTGCTGAAGTAACACAGTATGGCTCGCCAATGAAGATGGCACAGCATATTTAGGCGACTCTCGCCGAGTGCTTGCAGAAATTGTAGAGCGTTACAAAAAAGCAGGCATCACACCAGTTATGGCAACTGAATTAGAGTTCTACCTCGTTGACTACAAAGAAAATAAACAGCCACTTCCACCACGTTGTCCAAAAAGTGGTTCTCGTCTGAATAAGACATCAGTATTATCAATTGATGAATTGCACGAATTCGATGCGTTTTTAAATGACGTTTACAACGAATGTAAAAAGCTTGATATTCCAGCTGATGCAGCAATTGCTGAAAACGGCTGTGGACAGTTTGAAATCAACTTATTACACACTGATAACCCATTAAAAGCTGCCGATGATGCAGTATTATTTAAGCACGTTGTTAAAGGCGTTGCCAAAAAACACGGATTTACTGCAACCTTTATGGCAAAACCGTACGGTTATCAATCTGGTAATGGTTTCCATATCCACTGTAGTATGGTTGATGCTGAGGGTAATAACTTATTTGATGATGGCACAAACGAAGGCTCGCAAATGCTGAAAAATGCTGTTGCTGGTTTGCTTGCTACGATGAATGATTTTATGTTGGTATTTGCACCGCATATGAATTCATATCGCCGTTTAGCCCCTGGCTCTCACGCTCCAACGGGCATTGCCTGGGGCTATGAAAATCGTACTGCTGCGATCCGTATTCCAGGTGGACCACATCAAGCAAGACGCATAGAACATCGTGTAGCTGGTGCTGATGCAAACCCTTATTTAGTATGTGCTGCTATGCTTGGTGGTGCTCTTTACGGTATCGAAAATAAATTGCAACCACAAGCACCAACTGAAGGTTGTGTATATGAAGATGAAAGTGTAGAATTATTGCCAACAAACTGGTTTACTGCTATTGAAGCGTTTGAGGAAAGCGAGATTGTTCCGCAGATCTTCCCACAAGAAATGCGTGATATTTTAATTTCAGTAAAAACTCAAGAAGCAGAACGTTTTACAAAGCAAATTACTAATTTTGAACTTAACACTTACTTACAGGATTTATAATAATGTCAAATACAAATAATAATACAAGAAACATTCCTCACTACAGTGAGCAGGGTAAGTATCCAGGTAGCTATTACGCTGCCAGTGCCAATGCAAAGCCTGAACGTCCAGCGTTAAAAGATACCATAGAAACAGAAATTTGTATCGTTGGTGGTGGATTTAGTGGGCTTTCAGCTGGTGTTCACTTATCAGAAACAGGGCATCAAGTAACAGTTTTAGAAGGTGCTCAAATTGGTTGGGGAGCTTCTGGTCGTAACGGTGGTCAAATCGTTAATGGTTTAAATGCAAGTCTTGATAAAATCCAAAAAAGCTATGGACAGGATACCGCTAACTTTGTCGGTGGTTTAGTTACTCGTGGTAATAAAATTATCAGACGTTTTATCGCTGACTATGATATTAAATGTGATTTAAAAGAAAAAAATATCTTTGCAGCGTTTCATAAAAATCAAATGAAAGATTTGGAAGCGAAGTTAAAATTGTGGGAAAGCCACGGTATGACTGACCACGAAATGCTCGATAAAGCAAAAATGAAAGAGTATATCAACAGTGATGCCTATCTCGGCGGTATGATTGATCACAGCGGTGGACATATTCACCCATTAAATCTTGCTTTAGGCGAAGCGGCAGCCATTGAAAAAAATGGTGGAACAATTTATGAAAACACTTTAGTGGTTGAAGTCAAACCAGATGCAACAGGTGTTACCGTACTCACTGAATTTGGTGAAGTTCGTGCTAAAAAAGTATTGGTATGTGGTAATGCGTACTTAAACAAAGTAGTACCAGAATTGACAGACCGAATTATGCCAGTATCTACGCAAATTATTGCGACTAAACCACTCGGCGATTTAGCAGATGAGCTTATTCCTTCAGATGTATGTGTAGAAGATGTTCGCTACATTTTAGATTACTATCGTTTGTCAGCTGATAAGCGTATGTTGTTCGGTGGTGGTACTGTGTATGGCGGTACTGATCCTGCTGATATTAAGGGTAAAATTGTTCCTAATATGGAAAAAATCTTCCCTCAATTAAAAGGTGTTGAAATTGATTATGCGTGGAGTGGTAACTTTGCCTTATCATTCTCTCGTGTACCACAAATGGGACAATTACACGAACACGTTCTCTTTGCTCACGGCTATAGTGGACACGGTGTTACTGGCACTCACCTATTTGGCAGTATCCTTGCTGATGCCATCAATGGAAAAACTGATGAGTTTGAACGCTTCAAAGCTATCCCTTGGCTTGCGTTCCCTGGTGGTCGCAGATTCCGTGTGCCATACTCTGTGGCTGGATCGTGGTGGTATGCTGCAAGAGATTTCTTGGGTGTGTAAGACCACTCATAAAACTCAATTAAGGGAGATGTTTCCACACTCCCTTAATTTTTTATCTCTATTAGATATGTTATATCTATAATAAAATCTAATAATAATATAACCTAAAAACAAAAATAATACAGGAACCCAATATGGTTGAAATGCAAGATGTAATAAAAGAACAATTTGATAATTCAAAAATGTTCTTAAGTTTGGCAATTGGAGCGACAATAGTTGCTTTTTTCTATTATCTTTCAATTAATCACCAAGACAATGCACCGTGGTTATGGCAGTCGTTATTGCCAACTTTGACAACAGTGGTGATGGCTATTATTTCCAGGCGACCATTTGAATCAATGATAGCTGGTTGTGTTGCTGGTTTGGTAATGTTGGATCCGACAAATGTCATTTCTAGCTTTGCTGATAATCTCTCAAAAGTAATGGGAGATGAAAATATCATTTGGGTAGTTTTGGTATGTGGCTTGATGGGTGGTTTTATCAAGCTCCTTGAAGTTAGTGGCTGTTTAAATGGTTTTACCGATTGGTTAAAAACAAAAATCAAATCTCGCCGTCAATCACTGGTTGCTACTGCATTACTCGGTGTTGTTGTCTTTATTGATGACTATCTCAACTGTTTGGCTGTGTCTTCATCAGTAAAACGCTTGACTGATCACTACAAAGTTTCTCGTGAAAAAATCGCATATTTGATTGACTCTACAGCAGCTCCTATGTGTGTTATCGTTCCTATTTCAACGTGGGCGGTATTTTTCTCTGGATTATTAGAAGAAAATGGTGTTATAGAATCAGGTAAAGGTATGGGATTATATGTTTCATCAATCCCTTATATGGCGTATGCGTGGATGGCGTTACTGGTTGCATTTTTGGTTGCGTTTGGTATTTTAGGCGACTTTGGTCCTATGAAAAAAGCAGAGGCGAGAGCAAGAGATGGACACCCAGTTCCTCCTGATTATGAAGGTGAAGAAATGACTTCTGCCTCACAAGCTAAACGTCAGTTAAGCCCTAATCGTCAGCTGATGAATTTCTTTTTACCTATGATTTTATTGGTTGCCTCAACACTCTATTTTGAAATTGATTTATTGCGTGGGGTTATTGTTACCTGTTCTCTTACAATCTTATTGTATTATGTTCAAGGACTACTCACATTTGAACAACAAACAAAGGCATTATTTGACGGTTTTTACACAATGCTCTATCCACTAGCAGCAGTAATTGCAGGATTTTTCTTAAAAGAAATAAATGACACGCTAGGAATGACGGAGTACGTTGTAACGTCTATCACTCCTTATATGAGTGCTGTTACTTACCCTGCGATTGTCTTTGTAGTAATGGCTGCGATTGTTTTTGGAACAGGTTCAAGTTGGGGCGTATTTACAGTTGCCATTCCAATCGTTGTGCCAGTCGCTCAAGCACTTGATTTGTATATGCCACTGGTTGTTGGAGCTTTGTTATCAGCTTCCTCATTTGGTAGCCACGCTTGTTTCTTCAGTGATTCCTCGTTGCTGGCATCACAGGGGGCAGGCTGTTCCCCAATGCAACACGCATTTACGCAGTTCCCTTATGCTCTCTTGGGTGGTGTAATGGCAGTAGGAACATTTTTATTAATGGGTTATGCGTGTGCATAATAATTGAGTAACTAGATAAATTATTCAATACAACAAAAAAACATTAAGCTAGGTTATATTTTTCATAACCTAGCTTTTTTGTCGTCAAAAATTATGATAGAATATAAGATATGAAAAATTATTATTTCAGAATTATTGTTCAAAATAACATTTTTTAATTTTTAAATTTACTTTAGTGAAATAAGAGGATTATAAATATCAATATGCAAAATGAAGTACAAAATATAAATTCAGCGGTAAAAGATCGCTTTGATAATAAAAAATTATTTTTAACAGTGAGCGTAATGCTCGCCACTTACGGAATATTTTATTTCCTTTCAAACTCCCACAAAGAAGGAGAAATTTGGGGCTGGATGTGTTTATTGCCAACACTTGTTGTTGTGGTAACCGCTGTTTTATCTCGCAAGCCTTTTGAGTCTATGATTACAGGGTGTGTAGCGGGATTAGTAATGCTTGATCCAAGTAACTTAATTGCTCCATTTACCGATAATATTTCCAAAGTAATGGGCGATGAAACAATTGTTTGGATTATTCTTGTTTGTGGATTAATGGGTGGATTTATCCAACTATTAGAAATTAGTGGCTGTTTACAAGGGTTTACCGAGTGGTTAAAAGTCAAAATCAAAAGTCGCCGTCAGTCATTAGTGGCAACTGCAACTCTTGGTGTTATTGTCTTTATTGATGACTATCTCAATTGTTTAGCTGTTTCATCTTCGGTTAAAAAACTGACTGATTACTATAAAGTTTCTCGTGAAAAAATCGCCTACCTCATTGACTCAACAGCAGCTCCAATGTGTGTTATCGTTCCAATTTCAACGTGGGCAGTATTCTTTGCAGGTCTTTTAGAAGAAAATGGTATTGCAGGAGAAAATCAAGGAATGAGTCTCTATGTATCATCTATTCCATTTATGATGTATGCGTGGGTAGCTATTTTAATTGCCTACGGTGTTGCAACTGGTGTTATTGGCGATTTCGGACCAATGAAAAAAGCTGAAGCTCGTGCCAAAGCTGGCAACCCTGTTCCTGAAGAATTTGCAGGGCAAGAGTTAGCACTACAGTCAGAGGCAAAAAGAGAACTTGGTATGGGAATGCAGTTATTTAACTTCTTCTTCCCAATGGCACTGCTTGTTGCTTCAACAGTATATTATGATATCGATTTATTAAAAGGGGTTGTTATTACCTGTGCAGTAACGATTGTTATGTACTACGTTCAAGGATTGCTTTCTTTTGAATCGCAAACAAATGCTTTGTTTGACGGTTTCAAAACAATGCTCTATCCATTATCAACAGTTGTTGCGAGTTTCTTCTTAAAAGAAATTAACGATAGTTTAGGTATGACACAATACGTTATTAACGCCGTTACTCCGTATCTTGATCAGGCAACATACCCTGCAATTGTCTTTGTGGTATTGGCTCTGATTGTATTTGGAACTTCATCAAGTTGGGGCGTATTCATTATTGCTATTCCAATTGTTATTCCGATTGCACAAAGTCTTGATGTATATATGCCACTGGTTATTGGTGCGTTATTATCAGCATCATCATTTGGTAGCCACGCTTGTTTCTTTAGCGATTCGTCCGTACTGGCATCACAAGGGGCTGGGTGTGCACCGATGCAACACGCATTTACGCAATTCCCTTATGCTTTAATGGGAGCGGCTTTTGCTATCGTTGCTTTCCTTGTACTCGGTAGTGTGTATGCATAACGCTGTATCAAGAATTAAGACGTTTCATCTATAATATAAAAAATATTGCATTGCTACTAGCAATGCAATATTTTTTGTAGGGGCGAATTGCATTCGCCCAAACTAACCCAAATGATACAATAAAAGTATAAAACGGACGGCAAGCATTATCTCAAAAAATTATGCTATTCCACTGTATTTTAAATTTCTTGTAATAGAGTGTATTTAAATATATTTTTAAGACGAGAATATAAGGGCGAATACAATTCGCCCCTACTGCCAATTTCTCACAAATATTTATTCCTTAATCACATCATCAATCTTCTCTTTCACCTTATCACAAATATATTTGCCAATAGGGATTGCAGATGTTGCCGCAGGAGACGGAGCATTACAAACGTGTAAACTACGTGGCGTATCGGCAAATAAAAAGTCGTGAACGAGTTCTCCATTTCCCAATACTGCTTGAGCTCTGATGCCTGCTGGATATGGTTTTAAATCATCGAGTGTCAGTTGTGGAGCATATTTTTGTACTCGTTTCAAATAACCAGGTTTGTACCACGAGTTCTTTGTTTCCATTAGTCCTGCTCGTAAATTTTTTAACGTAACTTTCCAAAAGCCTTTAAATGTCAGCATTTGCCACGTATCTTTGAGGCTAAAATTAAGTTTGCCATATCCTTCTCGCTTAAATCCTTGTACTTATTGTGCTTTGGTGGCAACAAATAATATTCTCCACGATAGGGAATAATTTGAAAATCAATATCAATATTGAGCATTTTCGTAATTCTATCTGCCGCAAGCCCTGCACACGCAATAAGGAATTTAGTATTAAATATTGCCTCTTTTTCGCAGTGTTGTGTTGTTATAGTAATTTGTTCAGCACTTTCAGACAGAGCGGTAACTTGATGAGAAAGACGAATCTCTCCGCCAAGTTCTGTAAATACCTCTGCCATTTTATTGCATACTTCACGATAATTGACTATCCCAGTAGTGCTGACAAAAATACCACCAATACCGACAACATTTGGTTCTCGTGCTTGTAGTGTCTCACTATCATTGAGCCACTCCACATCTAACTCATTTGCCAAACAACGCTGATACAAATCTTTCATTCGCTCATATTCTTGCTCATCAGTGGCGACTAATAACTTTCCACATTGTTCATAGTTAATGTTGTGCTGTTCACAAAACTTGATTGTTGCTTCCACACCCTCTTTACAGAACTGTGCTTTTAAGCTCCCCGGAGCGTAATAAACGCCTGCGTGGATAACACCGCTATTGTGTCCTGTTTGGTGGTGTGCGTAGCCTGATTCTTTTTCAATTAGTAATATCTTTGCGTTTGGATAGCGTTGTTGCAGTTGCCACGCAGTTGAAAGTCCGACAATCCCGCCGCCGATAATGGTATAGTCATACATCATTTTTATGCCTTTTTATACTGTTGTTTTATATGTGTTGTGTTAAATTGTGATTTTCTATATTTATAAATAGTTACCTATTGATAGATACAATAATTATAGCCGTTGTACATTTAGAGGGAAATAAAGAATATTAAAAAAATCAGTCCCTTCCCCCAGCGGGGGAAGGTTAGGATGGGGGAGGGAATTTACAATATTTAACAATCAGATAGCTATTTATTCCTCAATGCACAGCAGGTTAATTATTGCACAAATTGTCCTCTTTGACGCATCAATTCACGCAATAAATCAGGGTGTGAGGTAAATCTATCTCGACCGTGGAACCAGTTATGGTTTTCAACAACAATCATATCGCCAACTTCAACACGCACATTGGTGCAAGGAGCAGCCTCAAGAGACTCACCCAATTCATACAGATACAACCCTTCTTCTTTATTTTTTGGTTTAGCGAACTGATCAATAAAGTGCATACGAGGTCTGCCACACGGACTATTCTCAATAAATACTGGATGTTCAATTGATTGAGATACATTTTTACTTGGTGGAGCTTCCCAAGTAATTGCTTTTTTCGCAATTGGGTGATTGTAGAATTTATCCAATTCTGGCCAATCATCAACGTGGAGAATGAGCGAATCGCCACCTACCATATTTTCTTCCTGCATTTTCATCATCAATACATAATCAGTTGGCTCATCAACAAATGTACCATCATTGTGCATTTCCATACGGCGATCTGCTTGACGCAAATAGCTGTCGCTATTATCAACATTTCTGACCGTAAAACGTGCGTAGTATTTTTGCGACATTGCATCAAAATTAGGGCGACCGATAAGATGAGAAATAGCAGTGGCAAATTTTACATAGAAATCAGTATCCTTATCTTTTGCACCCTCAAATTTTAATAAAAACGCCCCTGTATCTCTATCTTTTAACGTACCTAATAAAAATGCTCCCAATGTATAATCACATAAGTTATCTAAAACATCAGCAACGTGAAAACGATTAAATGGCTTGTACTCTAAAGCCTGCACTGGTAAGTGAGCCGTTTTTTCTTCATACGCATCAATAACCGCTTTATTAACCGTTACTACTTGAATGCGTTTATTGGTTGGGAAAGGGGTTACGCTAAAACCAGTAGGTTTAATATCTTCTAGACGTACTTGTGTCATTTTTATACCTCAATGTGATATGTTGTTTAATTAAAAATTATATTGAGCATATAATATAGATATTTTGACAAAATGTCGATATTTTTATTAAAAAATTATAAAAAAAGCAAAATGGCGATATAATAGAGCAATGAATACACAAATTGAAATTGGCAATACAGCCTCAAACCTAACGCCACAATTAAAAAAAGATATCCTCAATGGTGTTTTTCAAGCTGATGAAAAACTAGTAATGAGCAACCTTAAACAACGCTATAATGTTGGTATTGGTCCGTTGCGTGAGGCATTATCGCAGTTGGTGGTAGAAAAATTAGTTATCGTTGAAAATCAACGAGGTTTTCGAGTGCACCCAATTTCCAGTGAGGAAATGATAGATTTATACCAAACACGCTCACACATTGAGGCTCTCTGTGTGGTACAGGCTATTGAAAAAGGCAGTATTGAATGGGAATCCGAAGTATTGGCTGCAATGCACCGAATGGTGCGAGCCAAAGATTTAATTCATCAAGGACCAGAAGGACAGCTGGAATGGGAAATAAAACACCAAGAGTTCCACGCCGCCATAGCAGGTGGTTGTGGTTCACACTCACTAATGCAAATACGACAAGCACTGTATGAACGCACTGCACGATACCGCTTATTATGGTTGCGAAATAGTATGGCGAGTGATGAATACTTTGATTGCGTTCACAACGATCATCAGTGCTTATTAGATTGTGTGCTATCACGAGATAGCGAGCGAGCAAGAGATATTATCTTTGCCCATTTACAAGAACCACCACAGGCATTAGATAGTTTTTTTAATTCGTAGGATAGGGTTTACCGATACGACCAGAAATAATATTGGTGATTAGTGGCGGTTGTTGGCGGTTGTTGGCGGTTGTTGGCGGTTTTAGGGCGTATGCAATACGCCCCTACGGCAATTTTGTTTTTGAAATGTGCATTTTTAAATAAAACCAACCTGTAGGGGCGTATTGTATACGCCCAATACTAATAAATTTTTAAGGAGTTTTTTATTGCCGTGCTTTTTATGATTGGCAATATCTTTTTCTACTTTTTTCGAATAATCAATACTATACATTGCCAAACCATTCCTTACGTTTTTCTTGTGTGAGTGGATATGCAGGCTCTTCTAATGCTTTATCAATCATTGCATAAAACTCTTCTTCAGTCATTTTTGTTTTGTTATAGTCATCACAGTTATTGAGAAAATCAAAAGAAAGGGGAATTTTTTTCGTTTTAATAACTTGATTTGCAAATAGTTTAAATGCCTGTGGGGCAGTTAAACCATACTCTACAAGAACGCTTTCAAATTGTCGTTTAGTTTCTGCATCAAAACGCATATTAAAATTTGCTGTTGCCATATTACACCATTTACCATTTGTTTGTTACTAAAGTAACGTTATTATATTACTATGTCTTTACTTTTGCATTTATTGTCGTCTGTGTGCGACAATAAAGCAAATGAAATATAGCGTACAAACGACATTTATTTTTGATAAATGGTTCAAAAAGGTAAGAGATAGACAGGCAAAAGCACAGATTGCTAAACGCTTACGAATGCTTTCATTGGGGCTTTTTGGTGATTATAAAACAGTGAATGACGGCGTTTCTGAATTGCGTATTGCCGTTGGTAAAGGCTATCGAGTTTATTACACCCTGCGAGGCAATGAAGTCGTCATTATTTTAGCAGGTGGCACAAAAGATAGTCAGGAGAACGACATCAAGCGTGCTAAAAAAATCGCCAAAGAATTATTATAGGGGAATAACGATGACACAATTAAAACAACTCGATATTGCAGAATACTTAAATGATGAAGAGGATATGCAAGCCTATTTAGCTGCCATTCTTGAAGAAAATAACCCTACTTTATTGCGTATGGCACTTGGCGATATTGCTCGTGCCAAAGGTATGACTGAAATTGCAAAAAAAGCAGGCGTTAATCGCCAAAGTCTATATAAAAGCCTATCAGAAGACGGTAAGCCAGCTTTTGATACCATACAAAAAATTATTCACGCTCTTGGGCTTAAATTAACCGTTACTGCCTAATAGTAAAACCAAAATCAAATAATCAACCACAAAAACACGTCCCCCTACGGCATTTGTGTAAGAAACTATATCGTACAATATAAGGGGGGTATGGTTATTGGGCGTATACAATACGCCCCTACGGCAATTTTGTTTTTGAAATGTGCATTTTTAAATAAAACCAACTTGTAGGGGCGTATTGCATACGCCCTATATAAATGATATTTGCCCCTTACACGCCAAACATTAAAAAAACGATATTACACAACCACCCAAAAATACCCTAAAAACAACAAAAACATCCCAAAACAATTAACTTTTTAACAAAAAAACAACAAAAGTTGGCATAAAGGACAAAATTATTAAAAAAATATCAAAAACACAAAAATGAATTTTTGCTATCATTTTCAATATAATATGCAATAACAATAAAATCAATGTTGCAAAAAAACAACATTTTTTGTTTTTTTTATACAATTTTGTTGTTTTTTTACAAAAGTTAGATATAATACGCAAAGGAAAGGGAGTAATTCTCTTTATATTATTTTTTAATTTGATACATTTTATGGAGATTTTAAAATGAAAAAATCAATCATCGCTTTAGCAGTTGCATCTGCTTCTTTGGTTTCAGTTGCTCAAGCTGATAACACAATAATACTAACTTCGCTAACACTGAAGTAAATGTTGGTATTAAAGGTTCTGACAACTTTGATGGTCTTACTGCATTCTATGATTTCAAATTGGTTGACGACAATGATTCAAAAGCTGTTACAGAAGCAAAAATTGGCTTAAAAGGCAATTTCGGTACAGTAGTATTAGGTCATGTTGATGCTCCTACAGCTGGTGTTGGTAAATATGTTGAGCAATTTGAAGAATTAGATGATGCAGAGCTTGAGCTTCCTGCTGACGAACTTGATAACACAATTGCTTACGTTTCACCTGATTTCAATGGTGTTACTTTTGCTGGTGGTGTTGTATTTGATGAAGAACAAGCAGGTAAGAAAAGAGGCGTTGATGCTTATGACGTAGCTGTTACTTACAATGCTAACGGTTTCCACGCTGGTTTAGGTGTACAAGGCGTACAAACTCACGTTCCTGGTTCTAAAGAACACGGTTTAGAGTCATTCAAAAATGCTGGTAAAGTTTTAGCTGTTGGTTACGGCAACGATCAATTTGAAGTTGGTTACAAAACTACTTGGTTCAACAAGCTTGACGCTGGTCGCTTCATCGTAGCTGGTAAGTACAATATTACTCCTGATGCTTCAGTTTACGCTGACGTAGCTAGCACATACAAAGATACTGGAGATAACTTAACAGCTGGTTTAGGTTACAAACAAAAATTCGGTAAAACAACTGCATTTGCTGAGTACCGTTTCCAAGAAGCTGGTAAAGATGATGTAAACAAATTTGCTCTTGGTGCAAACCACGAATTCAGCAAGCGTACAGAAGGTTGGGCTAAATACACATTCACTGATGAAAACAACAGAAGTGATATTGAAGTTGGTTTGAAAACTTCATTCTAATTTAGTTTAGAGTTTAAAATACTAAAACCAAAAAGCGAGACTTCGGTCTCGCTTTTTTTGTTGTGTAAAAAATATTGTTGGATAAAAATATTAAATTGGTTGCAAGCATTAACAGGTGGTACGTTATTTTTACTTGTTAGTTTAATATCGTATGCTTTTCTACATTATGAAACATTAAGCACTGAAAAAATATACTCATAGGAATTGCCTTTATTCTTCTGACCATTTTATTGTTAGTTTTGATAGTTGTTTCAATAAAATATGTGAAAAAATTAAGAGGATTATGAAATGTTTGAATTAATGATTGTCGCTATGATGTTGGTCTTTACCATTACCATACTCGGCGTTGCAAAATATTTTAATGATGAACTAAAAACTGTTAAAGATTAGTTTCATCAGAGTGTTTATTATTTATGCTAGTCGTTATTGCTGGCACAACGATTTGGTCAATTAAGCAATTGACTAAGATATCCTAGTAAGTAAATTATGATTTTTGGTACAATAGCAACCCTTATAGCAGTGGGCATTTGGGGTTATACAATTTACAAACTGTGCGATATGCTTTCTAAGGCATTATAGTATCAACCTACAAATAATATAAACACCGATAGGGCTGTGCCTTATCGGTGTTGTTTTTTTGTTGTGTAAAAAATATTGTCGGATAATATTGGGGAATTGTTGGGCGTATGCGATACGCCCTTGAGTATCACATACGCTCTTGCCCCTACGGAAATTTTGTTTTTAACTACATACTTATTTTTAATAACCTTCGGCTATTTTCTCATAAATGATACGCTAACTCTCTGCCGTCTTTGAGAGCAATAATAACTATCTGATTCTCCATTTTATTATATTTATAAAGTGCTGTGCACGCCCTGCTTTTGCTAATAAAAATGATAGCTTCACGATAACTATTATCATACTGATAAGGTCTGCCAATATTGGCGTTTTCTGACAAACTAACTACTAGATTTTTAATTTCTTCATCAAGTTTGTTGACGGTTGTTTGATAGCCGCCATTTGCAATGATAAATTTTTTTAATCGTACAACGTCTGTTGCTGCTTTTCTTGAGAACTTAACGTCTATCACTGTATTTCTCTCAACATTGCAAGCACTTCATCAACAGAGAGTAAGTTGTCATTAGCCTTATCTTCTTCCATTGCCTTGACACGACTTTCAAACCATTCACGCTCTGCCTCCTCTTCTTTAATAAAACGCTCAATCGCCCTTTTCATCAAAGCGTGGGGGCTTCGATCTTGAATCTTTGCAATTTCGTCAATACGACTTTTTACACTCTCATCTAGTCTAATACTTACACTACACGTCATTATATTTACTCCGTTATATTCCATTGTATTTCGCTGTATTAAGATTTATTACATTGTATCACAAAGTAATGCTAAATATGTAATGGTTCTGCAATGTTTATGTAATGTTGATGTAAACTTATTTTTTAACCATCTCAAATTCTACAACGAAAATCAACACACTCATCACCCTACTCTATGTTATAATTTGCCACAGTAACTAAAACATTATTTATGTAATTTTACAACAAAAAATAAACCCACAAAACAAACTACAAAAGACAACATACGAGGCAACAATGAAATTCTTTAATAACTACGCAAAGCTCTCTACTCAATTACTTTTAGGCATTTTGTTTGCAATAAGTATTATCGGTAATGCTACAGCACAACAGTTAGTAAATAAACAACTAGCTAATACACAGTTTGTTGATCAGTGGGATAAACCGATTACCATTAATGATAACACCCAGTTAGTGCTATTCTCACACGATATGGATAGTAGTGGACTTATCAGAGATGCACTTGCAAAACTCAATTTAACAGATTTATCTGCGAAAAATTGGCTCAGTGTTTCAGATATTTCTGGTATGCCATGGTTGATTACTAAATTTGTTGCTATGCCAAAAATGAGAGATTATCCGTATGCACTAGCTCTTGATACAGAGGGAGATATAACAAAAGAATGGCAACGCACTGACGATCAAGCAACAGTATTTGTATTAGATAAGGGCGTAGTACAATCAGTCCAGCAATTTGCGACTGTTGATGCACTGGCTGACTTTTTGAGCAAAAATTAATTCTTAATTCATTAACAACTATGGCTATTTATTTAGATTATGCAGCAACTACCCCTGTTGATACAAGGGTTGCTGAAAAAATGATTGCGTATCTCACAACAGATGGTGTCTTTGGCAATCCTGCCTCTAGTTCTCATCAGTTTGGCAGAGATGCCAGTCGTGCTATTGAAGAGGCACGAGATAATGTTGCTCGCCTCATTGGGGCAAACCCTAAAGAGATTATCTGGACATCAGGGGCTACTGAATCAAATAATCTCGCTATCAAAGGCTGTGCCTTATTCAATCAGAAAAAAGGCAAACATATTATTACCAGTAAAACAGAGCATAAAGCCGTGCTTGATACCTGTGCCTTTCTCGCTCGTGAAGGGTTTGAAATCAGTTATATCGACCCAGATAAAAATGGTGTTATTACCGCTGATGCCGTTCGTTCTTTATTGCGTGATAATACTATTTTAGTATCGGTTATGTATGTTAATAATGAAACTGGCATAATCAATGAGATTGACAAAATAGGTCAGCTTACTCGAGAGCGTGGTATTGTTTTTCACGTTGATGCGGCACAGGCTACTGGTAAATTACCAATAAATGTGCAGAGGAGCAATATTGACATAATGAGCCTAACCGCACATAAAATTTATGGTCCTAAAGGTATTGGGGCATTATTTATTTGTCGCAAGCCTCGTGTAAGATTACAGGCACAAATTCACGGCGGAGGACACGAGCGAGGATTTCGCTCAGGAACACTTCCAACGCATCAAATTGTAGGAATGGGCGAAGCCTATCGCATAGCCAAAGAAGAATTAGAAAAAGGCACTATCCATACGCAACAATTATCACAACGCTTATGGGACGGTATCAAATTACTTCCTGTATCAATAAATGGTGCTAATGCTCCTCGTGTTGAAAATGTTTTAAATGTACGGTTTGATAATGTTGGCAGTGTTGAAACAGGAATGTTGGTGCAGGCTTTAGAAGAGCAAGGACTTGCCGTGTCAGCTGGTTCGGCGTGTATTTCAGCAAGTTTTGAACCTTCGTATGTATTGACTGCAATGGGATTTGATAGAGAACAAGCGGCAAACTCTATCCGTTTTAGCTTTGGGCGTATGACTACAACGCAAGAAGTTGATGAGGCTATACGCATAATCAGTGATGCAGTTCACCAGTTACAAAAATAAAATAAATATGAACATACACACACAGACACCATTACAAGAATATCCTCTCTTTTCTATTGCAGAAATCAGAGCATTTGAGCAAGCATTATTTTTACAACACAATAGCTACAAAGTAATGGAAAATGCAGGTCATAGCGTTGTTGATGCAATTATGAATGATTTTCCCCAACTGCGAGAAAATCAGACAAATCAAATAAGCCAAACAAATCAAACAATACATATTGTTTTAGGTTCTGGTAATAATGCAGGTGATGGTCTTGTGGTCGCTGGTGTGCTTAAACAGAAAGGCTGTAATGTTGTTGCCTATCAAACAACAAATCAAATATTTATTGGAGATGCACAAAAAGCATTTGAATTTGCCCTTGCCAATAATGTTTCTATAATTCCTTTTCAGCCATTTGTCTGTGGCAAATCAGATATTATTATTGATGCTCTCTTTGGTATTGGCTTATCTCGTGCTGTTGAAGGAATTGCACAAAATGCCATTCAGCATATTAATACTTGCCGCCGTAAAAATCCACAAGTAACAGTATATGCAATTGATGTGCCATCAGGATTATTTGCCGATACAGGCACCGTTATAAAGCATTGTGGCGTGGACAATTATGGAATGGACAACTGTGTTATTGCTGATGTAACGATTACTTTTATCGCCGATAAAATTGGTTTGCATACTGGTGATGGCAAATATTATGCAGGCAAAGTGTTAGTCGCTCCCCTCGGTGCAGAAGAATATATTCAAAATTATCCTGCGACCGTATTTCGTTATTCCTACCAGCACAATGACAATAAACGCTTAGTAAGTAATCAACATAAGGGAGATTTTGGACATAGTCTTGTTATTGGCGGTGGCAAAAACTTATTTGGTGCGGCTGCGTTATCGGCAATTTCTACATTAAAAGTTGGTGTAGGCAAGGTAAGTTTACTGACACATCACGATTACCACAATCAGTATCACATTAAAGAAACACCTCTATATGAGGTTATGCGTTGTGTACATTTGCCAACAGTTGAAGATTTAGATATTTTTTCTACCGTCATTTTAGGGCCAGGCTTGGGAAGAGATGATTGGGGAAAAGAATATTTTGATAGGGTTATGCAAAGGCTATCGCAATATCAATTACACAAACATAAACCCCAACAACAATGTAAAAACAAGAAATTACCAGTATTGATTGATGCCGATGGTTTATGGCATTTGGCAAATGCCGATATAAATAATACCGATAGCAATACTATGCCAGTAATTGCCGTTATTACTCCTCACGAGGCAGAGGCAGCAAGGCTATTGCATACGGATATTGATACTCTTTGTGCTGATAAAATATCAGCTGTTAAGGAGCTTGCCCAGAGGTATCGTTGTATAGCTGTTTTAAAAGGTGCTGGCACGCTTATTAGCGATGGCAAAACAGTATGGATAAATACAACTGGCAATGTCAATTTAGCAACAGCAGGCAGTGGTGATGTATTGGCGGGAATTATTGGCGGCTATTTATCTCAAATCAATCTGCAAGCAGATAAAAAACCAGATAATAAGTTACTCATCAATTCCGTACTATACAGTGTATATAAACACGGACTCGCAGCTGATAGTTATGCTCATAATCATCACGATAAATCATTGCGTGCCACTGAAATTTGGGATTATCTATAAATGCCAAGATTATTGCTAGATTGTTCTAGCTGTTAAAAAAATCCCCCTTATGTAAAGGGGGATTTCCAGCTTGTACTCACTGTAGCATAATTTGTGCACATTACACTAAATTTTCTCTAATAATAGCAATACCTTCTTCAAGGTGTGCTTGTTCAACGGTTAAAGGAACCATTACACGAATACTGTTGCCATAAATACCGCATCTGCATCAGGGTTACCATCAGCATCAATTAAATCAAAGGCAATCATTGCCCCAGTAATGCGAACATCGCCAATTTTTGCACCTTGTGCTTTTGCATCAGCAAGCATTGTTGCAAATTGTTTACCAATATCATTTGCACGCTCCAATAGATTTTCTTCTTTGATAATGTCATACACTGCCAATGCCGATGCAATACCAATTGGGCTACCTGCATACGTTCCACCTAAACCACCCGGTAGTGGAGCATCCATTACATCAGCCTTACCGATAACGGCAGAGAGTGGATAACCACCTGCAAGAGATTTTGCAGCAGTGATTAAATCAGGCTCAATACCTAAACGCTCTGTTGCAAAGAGGTGTCCTGTTCTACCGAAGCAAGTCTGTACTTCATCACACACAAGCATAATGCCATACTCATCACAGATTTTACGCAAACGCTGTGCAAAACTTGGGCTTACAGGGTAAAAACCACCTTCTCCTTGTACTGGCTCGATAACGATAGCGGCGACTTTCGTTGCTTCAACATCTGCTTTAAAGAGATTTTTCAACGCAGCGATTGAGTCATCTTCGCTCACACCAAGACCTTCTGCTGGGAAAGGAACGTGATAAATACTTGATGGGAAAGGACCAAATAATTTTTTATACGGATCAACCTTACCAGTCATACCCAATGTAAACATTGTGCGTCCGTGGAAACCACCAACAAAAGTAATCACAGCATCACGACCAGTTTTTGCACGACAGATTTTAACAGCATTTTCTAATGC
>PDWI01004555.1_pt1 | contig 18527 bp, 13 predicted proteins | sample 1430891 | NCBI WGS metagenome assembly PDWI01 (sample SAMN01162508, study PRJNA174530) | Oral metagenome, whole genome shotgun sequencing project. | biome: Marine environment; feature: Marine mammal; material: Swab sample of the gingival sulcus; isolation source: swab sample of gingival sulcus...
AAACATGGTCAAAAGTCTTGATGGTATGCTAAAACAAGGATAGCCCAGAAACTTTATTTCACCTATTATAAAAATCCATAAAAAGCTAGAGTATATAGTGAAGTTTTTTAATATGTGAAATAACTTAATATTATATATTTTACCTAGGCTAATACCTGAGCATATAATTACTTTTAACATATTCCCTTCTTCTTCTAGTTCGACAGACTTGCTCGTAATTATTGCTATCAGCAAGGGAAGAAATAAGACCTGCATAAAAAGAAAGCTATGTAAGCTGGTAAATACTAGCATACTAGCATTTTTCACATCTTTAATATCATAAAAAAGATGGACATTTGTTACAAAAAGACTAGTCCCAGCAAATAAAAAATATATCAGTCTTGTTTTTGAATGTTTGTACTTAAGCTTTTCAATTTGAGCATATCTAAGTTTTTTCATTACAAGCTCCCCTTTCTGGTAAGTTCTATAAATAAATCTTCTAATGATTTAGATACATCGAAAACCCTGTAAACATCTATATTATTGTCCTGTAGTTTTTTTATAATTTTAGAAATTTCTAAATCACTAGCATTTTTGATGGAAATATAATCTTTATTAAGTTTTGGATTATACTCATCTAAAAAATTTAAGCTAGCTTCATTATTTGAAGTTTTGAAGGCTATTTCTTGCCCAAAACTATTTTTAAAATCAGTAGTTTTGCCTTGATATAATAATTCTCCCCTATTTATAATTCCGATATTATCCGCCATCTTCTCGACTTCTCCAAGTATATGAGAAGAAATCATTATAGTAATACCCTTATTTTTAGAAAGGTTTAAAATCAGATTTCTAATCTCTTTTATACCCTGTGGGTCAAGTCCATTTGTGGGTTCATCAAGTATCATAAAAGGCGGAAGTCCTGCTATGCTCATTGCTAGCCCTAGTCGCTGTTTCATACCGAGACTATACTTATCTACCCTTTTATCTAATTGATTAGCTAGCCCTACGTATTCGATAGCAGTCCTTACATCACTATCTTTTAAGCCCTTTAAATTCTGAATAATTTTCATATTTTCAGCACCACTTAGATTAGCATAATATGAAGGACCTTCAATGAATATCCCCATATTTTTAAGTAGGGAAGTCTTGTTTTTTTCGCTTAATTTTTCCCCAAACAGTTCTATACTAGCACTATCAGCCTTTATCAATGAAGATATAATTTTCATCAGTGTTGATTTTCCTGCACCATTTGGCCCTATGAGACCATAGATTTCTCCCTGTCTTATGCTTATTTCATCTAAGTCTAAAACCGTTTTATTCTTATAAGCTTTTTTAATATTTCTTATTTTTAAAATCTCTTTATTTTGCATAATGCACCTCCTTGCTAGCTATTATATATAAGCTAGCTTAAATTAACTTTGTATTTACCTTAAATTAACCTTAATTTTTTATAGGATTATATTATTTATCACTTAGAGATGTTATAATCATATAAAAATAAAGTAAGGAGTAAGCCATGTATCTAAAAGAAAGAAATATTTTGATTGTAGATGATGATGATGAAATTTTAGATATTGTAAAAACCACCCTGCATAAGGAAAAGTTTATAAATATATTTACTGCATCTTCTTGTGAGAGTGCCTATGACATTCTCTATGAAAAAGATATACAGTTCTTGATTTTGGATATTATGCTACCTGATGGAAGTGGCTATGATATATTGAAATTTGTAAGAAAGGATAAGAATATTCCCTGTCTTTTTCTTTCTGCACTTAGTGATATGGATAGCAAGTATAGAGGATTTATAGTCGGTGCAGATGATTATATTACCAAGCCTTTTATGGCTAAGGACTTGATTTATAGGACATTAGCAATACTTGCTAGAGCATATCCAGACTACTCAAAAGAAATAATTTTAAAAGGTGTAAAGGTCAATTTTGAAAAAGCTATAATATATAAAAATAAAGATGAAATAAGCCTTACTGCAAAGGAATTTAACATTTTAGAAGTCCTATACGAGAGTAAAAATAAGATAGTTTCGACAGATAAGATACTTGCTAGGGTTTGGGGTGAGAATTCTTATGGTTATACTAATACACTTATGGCTCATATTAGGAAAATAAGAGAAAAGATAGAAGAAAATCCGTCCAGTCCTAAGAATTTAATCACTGTAAAAGGACTTGGTTATAAATTGGTGGTGGATGATGAAAGGTAAATTTTTACTAAAGCAGTTTTTATTTTTTGTATCAGCCTTATTTATGCTCTTCATATTATCAGTAGTATTGCTGATAGCTATGAATTTTAAAATTATAAATAATGCTCTTAATGATAAGTACCCTGTCGAGATATATAATGAAATAAAAGAAAATAATCAAATAACAGCTAGGGCTAAAACCATGATGGATGATGGTAATATATGGCTTATCATCATTGATGAGAAGGGTGATGTAAGGGATTCGTATAGAAAGCCTAATGAAGTGCCTAAGCACTTTGAAATAGGGGATGTAGCCAAGTTTACAAGGTGGTATTTGGCTGATTATCCTGTGTTTACCTATGTTTATAAGCAGGGACTCTTAGTTCTCGCCTATCCAAAAGACTACTACGCTAAGATACCTTCTAATTACTTTAAACCAAGTGCAAGTTTTTATGTTTTAAAAAATATAGCTACTATCATTATAGTAGATTTAGTATTGCTTTTTGCTTTATATTTTTATTCAAAGAGAAAAATATTAAAAGAGATAAAACCCATAAGAGAAGCTATAAAAAAACTATCTAAGGGCGAAAGTATTGAAGAAAAAAAATGTAATAATTTATCAGGAATATTAGATGAACTCATTATGGCATCAAATATAATAGATGAAAAAAATCTTAGCAAGAACAAATGGCTTAGGGGTATTACCCATGATATTAGGACGCCACTTACCGTTATAATGGCGTATTCAGAAGAATTGGGAGAAAGTATATTAGGTGAAGCTGATAGTATTAAAATAAATACTATTAAGTCCAAGGCTGAACTCATTAACAAAATACTTGGAAGTTTAAATACTATGTATTTACTAGAAGACAAGTCTGATTTAAAATGTGAAAATATTGATTTGAATAAACTTATAAAAAATATTGTGATAGACTACATAAATACCTATGATATAAATATAAATATTGATTTGCCTAAGCTAGATATTTTTATTCCAGCTAAAGAGATTTTACTAGAAAGGATGATAAGAAATATAATTGATAATTCTATCAAGCATAATGATAAAAATATAGAGATAAATGTAGTTTTAGATGAACAATCACTTATAATAAGTGATAATGGTAGGATTACAGAAAAAGAAGTCCTTTCATTAAATGCGATTACAGATGAATATAATACTAAAGAAAATGGTTACGGTATTTTAATTGTTAAAAAAATAGCTAGCATATATTCCATCGATGTTATATTTGAATATAATAACGGACTTAGAACAAAAATTTATTTTTAGAATCAGGGATAGCTTATTCCTTTTTATGGTCAAAATCACAAATGCTAAGTAGCTATAAAACACTCAATACATCATAATATAGCCAATAAGTACTATAGGTATATCAGCGCATATATGTATTATATAACTATTTAAAAAACTGTCTTTTTCGTCATCTAAGTAAGCAAATATAAGTCCACCTACAAAAAGTCCAATGCAGGCTAAGATTAATACCCACCAGCTAAACCAAGAATATATATTTGGTAAGTGATATAAGGAAAATAATAGGGCACTACTAGCATATGCAAGCCTTTTATATCCCAATTGTTTTATATTTAAAAAAATAAATCCCCTAAAAAATAACTCTTCTAAAAAAGAATTACCAAAACTAATATAGGCTGAAACCAATATATATGCAGTCTTAGAAATCTTATACTTTTCACTTACATCAGAAGAAATTTTTTCTATATCTAAAAATTTACCTAGAAAATAATACGAAATAAAGATGACAAACATCACCAATATTCCAAGTAGAATATTGCCTAAAACTTGTGTTTCCTTATAATTTTTAATAGATGTTTTTAATATATCTATTTTGCTCCATCTTATGTATATAAAGGGCAAGCCAAGAAAAATAACTATCTTAAAAACTGTTCTAAGTACATAATTAAACTGTAAAACTACATCTGTAAAGGATAATAATATTATTATAAAAACAGATGAAATCAATATATAAATAGTCTTTTTCATAAAAAATATACCAAAGTCAAAAATCTACTTAAACACTGTAAGCATCAATCATTTAAGCCTGTAACACCATCTACAAACCAGTCCATATTAAGAAGTTCAACTTCTGTAAGCTCATCACCTTCACTCACTACGACTTCACCTTGATTATTTAAAATAGGACCTTTAAATACCTTGAATTTTTTGTTTATCATAAGTTCTTTAATAGCATCTACGCTAGCCTGTATACTTGCTGCTTCACCCTCTTTTACATCTGCTATGTCAAAAACAGCAGTAGAAATATCACCCCACCAGCTCTCAGTCTCAAAGTCACCATCCAATATCTTAGAAAGCACGCGTTTATAGTAAACATCCCAATTCCAATATACACTCGTCAAGGATGACTTAGCTTCATCACTTGTAGCAGCTATATTGTAGCCTATATAATCCACCCTATTTATCTCTGCAACTAGGAAGGTTTCACTGGTATCTTGGTGAGCTGTGATGACATCTACACCAGCATTTATAAGGCTCTCTGTAGCCTTGCTTTCTTTCTCTAGGTCATACCACGACTCAGTCCACGCCACTTCTACGACTGCGTCCTTATTCACACTTTTAACCCCTAGAGTAAAGGCATTTATACCCCTTATGACCTCTGGCACAGCAAAAGAAGCCACGTAACCTACCTTACCTGACTTGGTTTTTAGACCTGCAACTATACCACTTAAATACCTAGCTTGATACACCTTGGCAAAGTAAGATGAAACATTGGCACCTGACTTAGAGCCGCCACATTGAAAAAATCTCACCTCTGGATATTTTGAAGCAAAGTCTTCTAAATAATCTTCATATGCTAAACTGGTAGAAAAAATAATACTGGCTCCTTCGCCTACCATAGATTCAAGAGCCTTTTTAAACGAAGACTTATCCGCCACTATCTCTTCATAGATGGTATTGACTCCTAGGTCTTCTTCTAGTTTTTTACGAGCCCTATCATGGCTTTCACTATATCCACCATCATTGATAGGCCCTACATATATAAAACCTACTGTCAAATCTTCAGGTGACAAAAAAGGCTTGCTCTCAGATGTACTTCCATCACCAGACTCATTTTTTTCGAAGGCTTCTGGTGGTGTACACGCAGAAAGCATCATAGATGCAATAAGTAGAATAATCAAAAATTTATAATATTTCATACTAGTCACCGACTACTTTTAAGCCCACCTTTTCATCATCTATTCTAGCAATCCATCCGCCGAGACCTTTTATCTTCTCTTCTAAGTGCTCATATCCCCTGTCGATGTTGTATATATCACTGATAACGGTATCTCCCCTAGCAGCAAGTCCAGCTAAGACTAGGGCAGCTCCAGCTCTAAGGTCGGTAGCCTTTACTTCTGCTCCTGTAAAACCATCTACCCCTGTTACTATAGCAGTATTTCCTTCTACCTTTATGTCTGCTCCCATCCTCCTAAGCTCACTAGTATAGGAGAACCTGCTCTCAAAAATACTCTCTGTCATAAGGCCTACACCGCTAACCATAGACATAAGTGCTACAAACTGTGGCTGCATATCCGTAGGAAAACCTGGGTAAGGCAGGGTCTTTACATGGGTATTTTTATATTCTTCTTCATAATAAACTCTAAGAGAATCTCCAAACTCTTCGACTTTTACATCCATTTCTTTAAGCTTGGCTACCACTGCATCCATATGCTTAGGAATGAGATTTTTAACCGTTACATCTCCCTTACTTATAGCGGCTGCCACCATATAGGTACCCGCTTCTATCATATCTGGTATAATCATGTATTCAGAACCGTGCATCTCGCTTACACCCTTGATTTTGATTACATCTGTACCAGCTCCCTTGATATTTGCTCCCATGCTGTTTAGGAAGTTTGCTACATCTACTATATGTGGCTCCTTGGCTGGGTTTTCTATCTCTGTTTGTCCTTCAGCCTTACAAGCTGCCATCATAATATTTATAGTAGCTCCCACACTAGGTGAGTCTAAATAAACAGTAGAACCTACTAGCTTATCTGCTGAAACCTGCACCATACCGTGCTTTATGTCCACCTCTGCCCCAAGTGACTTAAATCCCTTGATATGCTGGTCTATAGGTCTAGCACCTATATTACAGCCACCAGGTAGAGCCACCTTAGAAAAATTATATGCTCCAAGCAAGGAGCCCAAAAGATAGTATGAGGCCCTAATCTTATTTATATGTTTATAATCTACTACTAATTTCTCTATATTCCTACAGTCCATGATGACTGTATGTCCATTATTCTCGTAATTAACCTTTACTCCCAAGTCCTCAATAGCCTCAAGCAAAACCCTTATATCTTCTACTACTGGTACATTTTCTATCTTACAAATATCTCCAGAAAGCAAGGCAGCTGGCAATACAGCTAGGGCTGCATTTTTAGCTCCGCTTACAGATACTTCTCCCTTTAAAGGTCTTCCACCTTTAATCAAATATTTTTCCATTATAACCTCTTCTAATTAAGCGTATTATATCTATACACACTAAGTTTATTATATAATAACAGTTGTTTAAAGCAAACGCAAGTAATTGCTATTAATTTATTATTTTGCCCGTGTAAGCATTAATATAATACTTGGCACCATTATCCATAGAAATTAGATAATGTGGGTCGACTACAAAGCTCTTTTCTATACCTAGTAAATCAAGGTTTACATAATACCCAATAGATATATCGGTAATTTTCACCTTTTCCTCAAATTTATTCTTATACATAAAATTATACAAGACTTCATCAATAGGTACTAAGTCCCTACTCTGCTCGCTAAATTTGCTAGGCGTATACCTTATCGCCCTAGCCTCGCTAATCCCATCTCCATTTATACTTATGACTATTTCATTACAAAAAATATTACATCCCTCATATACTTCATTTAAAATATAAATCTTTTGCCCATTCAAGTCCTTTTCTTCAAGTATGGTATAATCTTCATCACCCACACTAAAGTCATCTACAAATTCATCTACAACATCCTTAGGGTTAGCCCTATTTACCCTATATACTGGTGAATTAGCAGAGTAAAAAAACCTACCCTTATCCACCATCTTATTGAAGATAAGCGTCTCATTACCATCACTGTGCCTATGTTCTCCATCAGAGTAAGTAGAACTACGAAGCTTGTCACTAAAAACCTTGTCTACCAGTTCGATTTCCCTATCTAAGGGCTTGGCTAAAGCTAGGGTCTTCATCTTATTTACTGTCGGCAGCTCGGTGTCTAATTCTATATTTTTAGTAGACAAAATCTCTACAAGTCTAGCCTTTCTCTCTGTAGAAAGCTGACCATCATCCTTGTATAAAAAATAATTCATCATAAAAAGCATGATATTCATAAGGAGAAAAATCAGTATTAAAATATTTAGTATCTTTTTACTATTCACTTTCCACCTCTCTATAATACTTTTTATCACCATCTACTATAAGCCAATTAAGCATTGGAGACCCATCTTCCACAGTCCTGTAAACCAGCTTCAAGTCATCACAAATCCCATCTTTAACATCCTTCATAGCATAATCATACGAGAGCATAATTCTCTCTGGCTGCTTGATTATTTCTGGCATAAACCTAAGCAACCACTTAAAGTAAACGACCTTACCGTTGTATACTAAGACTTCCATAGGATAGGCTATATTATTGTCAGCAGAAATATCTGTCATATCAAAGACTATGCCATTATAACCCAAGTCATAGTATATATGCAGCCCATCATCCTTGTATTCATAACTGTTTAAATAGTATTCTACCAAGCCCTTGTCTATCTTCTTATCTATAAAGTCTATTCCCTTAGAAAAATCCAATAAAAAGTTTTCTTTTACATCTCTTTTATCTATACCCTGTATGTATTCAAACACCCCGTTCTTAGAGTATTTTACCACCGCATTGTCACCTATATATACCATGTTTTCATTTATTATAGACGGACTCAAGGCTTCTTTATTTTGTAAAAAGTCACCCACAAAGGCAGTCAGTTCCTTCTCTAATATCTTTTCATCATCTACAAAGGGTATGTATGGCTCTACAGAATAATTTAACATGGCATATTCCATATTATTAGGCAACAAAAATGTCTTTTTGAAGTTATATTCTGAATTTTCTGATAATTCATAGCTTATATTCTGGTCGTATATGGCATATTTTTTAGTATCATTTAAGGCTTCTACATATAGATAAACGTCGTTATAGTTTACGCTATGCTCATATAACATATCATCTTCTACACTGTGTATAAATACCCTATTTCCCTCAACATCATCTATATCACTTTTTATCAAAATATAGTCAATATACTCAGGGAAGTCATCGTATTCATCAGCCCTATACATGGTAAAAAACAGTTCTTTGTCGACCTTGAATGGATAGTCTATTATTATATAAGATGCTCCGAAATCAAAGTCTTCACTAGGTATCTTAGCTATGTATTTTTTATTTATACCACTTACTATCATGTGATTACAGCTATCCAAAAAAACCTCATATCCCTTTAGCTTATCATTAACCATATAATAGGCATCATCTTCTTCTATCTTTATACCTACAGCAGAAGGCACTACTATATCTACATTGTTTTGCTCACTTTCTATGGTGTTTTCTCCAGTACTGATATTTTCTAAAAGCTTACTATAGCTAGGTATATCTAGCCAGAGCTTGGCAGTCTGTACGCCAGCGCCTATAATGAGAACGAATAACAACATATATTTAATTACATATCTTATATTTTTCTTTTTCATCTTATATTACTTTTTAGGCTTAGGAAACACCAAGGTAAATGTAGAACCCTTTTGTTGCTTTGACATAACTATGATATCTCCACCATGTATTTGCATGAGTTGCTTGGCTATGGAAAGCCCGAGACCAGTACCACCCATCTCTCTAGACCTAGTCTTATCCACCCTATAGAATCTTTCGAATATCCTAGGCAAGTCTTCCTTAGGTATACCAAAACCATTGTCGGATATTTCCACATAGTAGTTATCACTGTCATTTTCTATTTTTATCTTTATAAGTCCATCACTATCCGTGTACTTTATAGCGTTTGATACTATGTTTTTAACTACTTGCTCTATCTTTTCCACATCTACATTTATCATGTAGGCTTCTTCTGGCTTGTCAAAGATGATGGACTTTCCAACATTTTTGGCTATAAGCGAAAAGTTTTTGTATACGCCATCCACTATGCTTACCAAGTCTACTTCACTTATAACTAGCTCGTCCTTATTGTTATCTAACTTGGCTAGGGAAAGTAGGTCTGTGACTATATTAGTCATCCTATCACTCTCCCTATTTATGGTACGTAAAAAGTCTACTTCAGCCTGATCACTGTGGTCAAAGCTATCAATCAAGGTCTCAGAATATGTCTTAATAGTAGTAATAGGCGTCCTTAGCTCATGGGATACATTTGCTACAAATTCTTTTTGCAAGTTTTCCATACGCTTATTTTCAGTAACATCTTGTATCACGCACATTACACCTAGCTCTGCTGATAATTCCTCTTTATACTTCGCAAAATAAAGGTCTAGGTATTTCTCTCCAAGCACCATAGTCCTAACCACCGTACCCTGCTCAACCAAGTCCTTTAATTCATCATAAGTCTCTAGTATATTTTCACCTAAGGTATTTGCAAAATTTGAAGTATCTTTTATATTTATCAGATATGAAGTCGCCCTGTTATAGTGCAAGAGATTGCCATTTTTATCGAATACCAAGATGCCATCAGTCATGTGCTCAAAAACCGTTTCAAGCTTGTTTTTCTCAGTACTTATCTCATTAAGACTCTTATTGATGCTTTGAGCCATCTTATTATAGGTCTCCGCCAACTGACCTATCTCATCCTTGCTATTTACCTCTATATTCCCTTTTAACTTACCATCAGCTAGGTACCTAGCACTCTCTGTAATAGCCAGTATAGGCTTGGTTATAAAACCTGAAAATATATAGGCTATGATTATAGCTATGAGCAAGGACGCCATTAATGATACCAAGATAATCTGTACTGTATTCATTACCTTTATATTTATATTGGAAGCATCTATCAGACCATAGACTATGTATTTTACCGAACCATTATCTTTGATATTTTCTGCCACGCCAATATAACGCTTACCATCACCTTCTAAGCTTACATTATCATCTGGCTCATCAAAATAACCATCAGCTATAGCTCCAGCTACCTGATGTGTGGTAATTTTTCTCTTCTGATCACGGTACTCCTTAGGATAAATAATATTTGCATTAATATCTAGTATAAAGATTTTTTTGTTGTTAAACTCAAAGGAACGTTCGTCGTATAGGTTCTCAATAATACTATCTATATCACTATCAGCGCCCTCGCTTTCAAAGGCAAGCCTAATAGAATTAATTGATTCCTTAACACTTAGAGCAAGGGCATTTTCCTCACTACTCCTTATCATTAAAACAATAATTGTACCCGCTGTTATCATAGCGATAACCACGAGTACAACATACATAGAAACAAGTCTTAATCTAATACTTAAATTCATTTTAACCTCTAAAATAATATCCTACGCCTCTTTTAGTAAGTATGTACTCTGGCTTTGATGGGTCATCTTCTATCTTCTCTCTAAGACGTCTAACCGTTACATCTACTGTCCTAACATCACCGTAGTACTCATATCCCCAAACCTTTTCTAGAAGCTGTTCCCTAGTAAAAATCTGGTCATTCTTAAGAGCTAAAAACTCCAAAAGTTCGTATTCCCTAGATGTAAGCTCTATCACTTCATCATATTTTTTAACTTCGTACCTATCTATATTTATGCTAAGATTTCCGAATGTGTGCAGCTGGGTCTTGTTCTTGGTCTCATTTAATACAGTACGTCTAAGGTTGGATTTAACCCTAGCTATAAGTTCCCTTACACCAAAGGGCTTGGTTATGTAATCATCTGCACCAAACTCCAAACCTAAGACCTTATCCACCTCTTCAGCCTTGGCTGTAATCATGATAATAGGTACATTAGACTTGGCTCTAACCTCTCTACAAACTTCCAAACCATCCTTCTTTGGCATCATTATGTCTAATAAAAGCAGGTCATACTCTTCTTCAAAAGCCATATTTAATGCAGTCTCACCATCATAGGCAGTCGACACCATGTATCCTTCTTTTTCTAGGTTAAATTTCAAAATATCTACTATAGCTTTTTCATCATCTACCACTAAAATCTTATTCATAAGAACCTCTCTACATCCTAAGTCATCGTTAAATTAATATCAATCATTGTCTTGTAGTAATATCTAGTATTTAAAAATTATACATCCTAATTCAAATAATCCATAGGATTTCTAGGCATGCCCCACTCCCTTATTTCAAAGTGACAATGTGGGCCTGTACTATTTCCTGTATTTCCTATTTCTGCTATCTGCTCGTACTGAGCCACATCCTGCCCCACTTCTACATAGAGCTGGTTACAGTGGGCATACTTGGTAGTGTAGCCATTGCCATGGTCAATCATGACAGAATAACCATAGGCTCCATCCCAGCCAGCCTGTGTAACCCTACCACCATCAGCCGCTAAAATAGGTGTACCTATAGGCCCTGCCATATCTATACCCTTGTGCAGACGCCCCCACCTGTATCCAAATGGAGAAGTAAGTGTAAAGTATATAACAGGATATTCAAATGTACCTGTAGCAGTAGTAATAGGTAGGCGCTTAGTACCCTTGGTAAGTGTTCCCCTTATAGGCTCTATGATGGTAGTCTCTTCAAAAATCTCAGTATTTACCACCTTGCCATTTACCTTCTCTACTTCCGCCCTAATTTCGACTAAACCATCTCTACCCTCATCTATAACAGTATGTGTACCTACATACTCATCAGGTGAGCTTACATAGTCGTTATCATGCTCTATCTTTTTAGTATATATTACCTTTTCCTTGGTAGTAACTGTAAGCTCTGGTTCTGGAACCATGACTACAAGCGGCTGACCTATCTGTATCCTAGTCGCATTCTCCCTAAGCCCATCATTTAGGTCATATAGCTTGTCTACTGTCATATCATTCTTCATGGCTATGGTCTCTGGTATATCACCTTCCACGACCTTGTAAACCTTTTCTTTTTCATTTTCTTTGGTTATAAAATCAAGGGCTGAGTCTGGGGTAAGCAGCTTGTCCTCACTTACAAAACTCTCTGTTATCACCACCGACCTATCCATCTCCAAATCCGTAACCACAGCATGAAAATACTCTTCATCTGGAGCTCTCATATCCTCATCAGGCTCACTGAGCATGGCATTGCTTACAAATATTCTTTCCTTTGGTAATTCTTTTGATAAAATAGTAGACTTAGGAATGATAACTAAAGGATTGTGTGGATCTTTTTCCAAGCTAATTGATATGGAACTCTCGTCTTGAACATATTTGTTCTGAGCTCTGGTAAGCACCTCTATGACATCATCCTTAGAAGCTAGAAAAATAGTAGAACTACCAACCTTCATAGCATAACCCTTAGTCTTAGCTGCAACATTGGCCTTTATGGCTAATTTCAGTTCATTAACTAAGTCAACTGACGCGTCCGTTTCCTTACTATATGTACTAGGCTCCAATCTAAGCTTATAGCCATAGTCTGGTGTATATCCAAACTCAGCTTCTATGTCAGCCTTAGCCTCGCCTATCAGGGCTAGTATATCTTTGGCATCTTCAACCTTCCCTACAAAGCTATCATTTATATAAATAGAATAAGCATTTAAAAACCTATGTTTTTCATCCCTTTTACCATCATTATTAATAAAGAAAATACTGCTGGTAAAAATAAAAAACAAGATAGTAAATGCGATTATAGACCTTATTTTCTTTTTTCTTGTAATAAAATATCCCATAACATAATTCCATCTCTAAGGCAAGGTGCATATGACCATCTCGCCTTACACAAAGCAATCCTTAGTCTAGGACTAAGGATGCCAACAAAGCTTATATAAATTTAAAAGTTAATGTAATCAGCAGGATTTACTGTAACACCATCAAACATAATTTCGAAGTGAACATGTGGCCCTGTACTATTACCGCTACTACCTAGTAAGGCTATGGCTTCATACTGTGAAACATACTGTCCAGCCTCTACCAATAGCTCACTATTGTGGGCATAACGTGTAGTACATCCATCTCCATGGTCTATAATGACAGTATTTCCATAACTACCACTCCAACCTGCAAAGGTAACAACTCCACCATCAGAAGCCATAACAGTAGCTCCATATGCTGTACTTATGTCTATACCTTTGTACTCATCTGAACAGCCATTTTCACTTTTTAGTCCGTGTAGTTTGAAGTCGATTTGTGAAGGTCTAAATACGCCAGCTCCTACACTTTCTTTGACTATGCTAGTTTGAGCTAGAGCTGTACTAGATAGTGTCATTGCCAAAATTAGAACGAATGTTAATATTTTTCTTGCATTCTTAAACATTTCTAATTCCTCCTTGATTTTTAATCATTGTTTAATCGTTAATAGATACTAATAGATTTTTGGAAATTACCCTATGCTTATAAAACGAATCGCAAGGCAAAAAATCTTGTGCCCAGCAGTTCAAATCGAGTTAAAGTGCAGTGTTGTTATTTTTTTAACATAGTGGTTTGAGAAATATTTTTAATTTCTATACTCCCTAAGTAACGCCATCTTCTATAGGTATATAATACTATAAAATTGCCAAAAAGTCAATTTTTAAAAAAGCTGATTTTTTATTTAAGGCATTAGCTTTATTGTATTTATTATTGATAAAATGTTTGGATAATTGCTCGAATTATTATATAATATATACAAGGGGTCAGAAAGGTGTAGAGATGGAAAAAGTTTTGGATAATGTTTTAAGCACATATCAAGATAGACTAATCAATCTAAGCGCAAGCAACAGAAGTCTTGTTCTTAAAAAAATATATAAAAAGAGGTCGTTTGACTTATACAGTCTTATCGATAAGAATATGCTTGCAGAGGATGAGCTTTTTTCTAGTATTTATGATAGTAAGAGGAAGTTTTTTGATATACTTGGCGACCCAGTCAAGATGAGAAAGGATATGACGAAGTCCTTAGAAGCTGAGGCTAAGCTTGCCTTGGATGAGGCTAGAGCTCAGCTTAATCTCAAATATCCGCTAGCCAAAGAGCTTAGTAATGAAGAAATAAGCATATATAATGAAGAAAACGATAAGCTAAAATCCGCCTATGAGGAGGCTCTAGCTAAGATACCTGCTAGGGTTGCAGTGGAAATAGAACAGCTGATAAAGTATTCCAATAATCTAAACTATCTATCGAGGGAGATAAGTGCTGCCGAGAAGGAAAGTGGTAAGTACGAGCTTTTCGTCGCATATCCTTTTGTCGAGGGTAAGTTTGCTGATGGCACTCCGCTTAGGGCACCGCTACTGCTCATCCCTGTTATCCTTAGATTTAAAAATAATGTCTGGTCTATGAAGGTATCAGATAGTGATATCTTGATAAACAAGGTCTTTTTATACGGATACGCCAAGTACAATAATATAAATATAGAAAGTTTTGATACAGATTTTTCGGAATTTTCAGATATTGGCGAGGATGTAAAGGCTTCGTTACTTGATATTTTAAAAAATAACGGAATAGAATTCGAAACGGTGGAAGATGGCGCCTTAGAACGTTTTAGCGATATGCGCAAGGAGGACTTCGCCAAATATGAGAATGGGCAGACAGTAGTCAAAAACTATATGGTGCTGGGTCAGTTTCCGCTCTCAAATGCGATATATACTGACTATGAGAGGATGTTAGAGGCGCACGTAGATAGCGAGCTTCTGAGGGGGCTTTTATTAAATGAGAAGAAAGAGCTAGCTCCTAGCGACTTTAAATACGATGAAAAAAACAGCTTCTTTTACACTGGGCTCGACTACTCGCAAGAGCAGGCGGTAAACAAGCTGATGTCTAGCAGACAGCTCGTGATATACGGACCTCCTGGAACGGGCAAGTCATACACCATATCAAATATCATCACAGACGCCCTATGCAAAAACAAAAAGGTGCTGATGGTATCTAAGAAGAAGGCGGCGCTAGACGTAATATACAACAAGCTATCTGATGTCAATGGCAAGATAGCCCTCATACACGATGCGAATAAGGACAAGAAGAACTTTTACGCCAAGCTCAAGGCTTCGCTAGATGATAAGGCGCTATCGTTTGACTTGAGCAAGGGCATCAGGCATGACGAGCTGGCGGACTTGATAGAGGAGAAGCTATCCCTGCTTAGAGTCATAGAAAATATGCTTATGAGCGAGCGTAGCTTCGGGCTAAGCCTGCAAGAAATGTATATAAAAAGCTCGGCTATCACAGATACGACTGATGATAGATACAGCTATTATAAGGACTTTAGGCAAATGCTGAGCGCGCAGAGAGGAAATAGTCTACTTGCACTAGGCTACCAAAGCCTAAAGGATGCCCTATCGCAGATAGCGAAGGATGCTGAGCTTGCGGCTAATTATATCAAGTATAAAAAGACCCTATCAGATAACGACTTCGCCTCGCTTATGACTAATAATCTCGACCTAGTTGAGAAGGAGGCTATTAGGGAAAATGGCGCTAAGCTCATATCATACCTTGCTGAAAGGAAGGCTAAGCTAGGCGTGAAACCTGAGCTGTTTACGCTCTTTGCTAGGTATTATTATGAAAATATTTCTACCGTAAATGCAGATACCGCTTTGGACTTTGCCAAAGAATATAACGACTTCATAAACGGTGAGCTAGTTAAGGAAGAAGAGCTTGGTTTTCTTGATATATCAGGCTTTATCAAGAAGCTATCAAGCAAGGATATAAGAGAAGAAAACAAGCGTAAATACGAGGAAGAGCTTAAAAAATACGAGGATGAATTTAAGCAAATATACGCCGAGATTACAGGTGCAAGCCCGCTTATAGAAGCGTTTTTATCTCATTTGGATGAGGCGAGCAGGTCGCTTTTAGCGGATAGATTTTGCCTTAAATTTGATATTAGCGAAGAAGTGGCTGATGTGATAAATATCATATCGCTTGACGAGGGCGATAAGCTAGCTTTTAACAAAATCAGCCTTATGAGCGAGGATGTGAGGGCTATACTAGACATTTGCTATGAGCTTAGCGAAAATGAAGATGAATTTAGTGAAATAGTCGGATATATCGAGGAATTTGTGATACTTGAGCATATAAGAAAGATAGAGTCGGATGAAAGTTTTGCGACTTTTTATCTAAATCTCAAGAATTATCTGACTATTGTTGATGAGCTTAGCGATTTGATGTCTGCTAAAAATGCTCTGACAGCTGATATTTTAAAGACGGTTTGGAATGATAATTTCCAAGTCTATATAGACTCTCCTAATTTTAAGGAGTTTAAAAGACAGGCGGAGAAGAAGCGCAGTCTGTGGCCTATAAGGAAGTATATAGAATATTTTGATGACTTGGTATTTACGCTTTTCCCTTGTTGGCTACTCAGCCCTGAAACTGTTTCTGAGATACTTCCGCTCAAGGCATCTATGTTTGACCTTATCATATTTGATGAGGCTTCGCAGATATTTGTGGAGGACGCTATACCGAGCATATATAGGGGAGATATGGTCGCTATCGCAGGTGATGATAAGCAGCTCAAGCCGACTAGCGTATTTTCGACTAAGTTTGACTATTTTGATGAAGATAAGACTGATATGAGCAATATCGCCGCCTTCGAGGAGGAGAGTCTGCTCGACTTGGCTAAGGTCAACTATCCGTCGATAAATCTAAACTACCACTACCGCTCTAGGTATGGCGAGCTTATCAACTTTAGCAACTATGCATTTTATGATGGCGAGCTAAATATCGCACCAGATATAAGTTATTCGCAGGCGAGAAAGACTCAGCCGATAGAGTTTATCAAGGTCGAAGGTGTATGGGAAGATAGGAAAAACTTCATAGAAGCGAGTGCTGTAGTCGAGCTGGTGGCGGATATTTTGCAAAATAGGAAAAAGAATGAAACGCTAGGTATTATCACCTTCAACATAAATCAGAAGGATTTGATAGAGGACTTGCTTGAGAGTAAATGCAGGCGAGATGAGGAATTTGCTAGGCTTTACACAGCTGAGAAAAACAGGCTAAAAGGAAATGAGGATGTATCGCTTTTTGTTAAAAATATAGAAAATGTGCAAGGTGATGAGAGGGATATCATCATATTTTCAGTGGCGTACGCTAAAAATAGCGAAGGCAGACTTTCAGTAAACTTCGGTTCGCTTTCTCAAGATGGCGGAGAAAACAGGCTAAACGTAGCTATATCTAGGTCTAAGCGCAAGGTCTACGTCTTAGCTTCATTTGAACCAGATGAGCTGAAGGTCGCAGACACCTTAAATGCAGGACCTAAGCTCTTTAAGAAGTATTTGCAGTATGCTAAGGCGGTGTCGAACAATGACGAAGTATTGATTAAGGAGATACTAGCATCAGTCTGCGATAAGGATGTGCGACTAAGTGGAGAAAGCGACGAATTTGTGGAGAGCTTGGCGCTTGCCCTTAGAGAACGTGGACAAAAAGTCGTCATAGACGCGGGCACCTCGAGGTCTAAGGTCGACCTAGCTGTGCTAAACCCAGAAAGCAACAATTATGTGCTTGGTATAGAGTGTGACGGTAAGACTTATAGGGATATGCCATCTATCAGGGAGAGGGATATCCATAGGAAGCGTTTTCTTGAGTCTAGGGATTGGGAGATAGTGCGCGTATGGTCTAAGGATTGGTGGACTGACAAGGAAGCGGTTTTAGATGAGATAGAGCATTTTGTGGATATCCTAGTTGAAAACGAGCGAGTTGGCGATGATATCGTTGCCACTTTGCCTCTTAATCTCAAGATGGAGGACAAGGAGGGCGCTGTATTTTTGGGCGATAGAGTTTTTGTCAAGGATATGATGACAGGTGATAGTTTTGATGTTAATATAGATGAAGATAAGGCTAAGCTAAATGAGTTTAAACTCAGCATACTTGGTAAGTCGCTAGGCGAGGTATTTGCCTATAAGGGCTATGAATATGAAATTGCAGGAATAAAGAAATGACAGAAGAATTAAGCAAAAATGAATTAGATAAAGAAGATATAGAAAAAGATGTAGAATATATGCGGCAGGCGCTTGAACTGGCGGAAAAGGCTGCAGCTATAGATGAGGTGCCTATCGGTTGTGTGGTGGTCTATGATAATAAAGTTATAGGCAAGGGTTATAATAGAAGAAACACCGAAAAGAGTACCCTTGCGCATGCCGAGATATTTGCTATAGATGAGGCGACGAAGCATCTGGGTGACTGGCGCTTAGAGGGTGCGACTATGTATGTGACCCTAGAGCCTTGTCCTATGTGCGCGGGCGCTATACTTCAGTCTAGGCTTTCTAGGC